>FRDC01000884.1_pt1 | contig 96547 bp, 89 predicted proteins | sample 1106171 | NCBI WGS metagenome assembly FRDC01 (sample SAMEA3930566, study PRJEB13176) | freshwater metagenome | biome: Drinking water system; feature: drinking water; material: water | place: Singapore | collected 2014-12-20
CCAACAACCAGGACTTCTACAAACTCAAGTTCACAAAGACGTTCTAACCGTTCGTTCGAGGTGAATGCGGAGGCGATGGTCCTTACGGGCCGTCGTCTCCCGTCTCTGACGTTCGTGGTCCTCATCGTGGGGAGGCATCTGATCATGGCACAACATCGTCACGGCAGCATCGTGTCAGCTGGATTGGGCGGGGCGACGGCTCTGCTGCTCTGTTCGGCTGCGGAGGTCATGGCGCAGTCGGCGGGACCGAAAATCGATACCGGCGACACAGCCTGGGTGCTGATGTCGTCCGCGCTGGTCTTGGTGATGCTCGTGCCGGGTCTGGCGCTGTTCTATGGGGGATTGGTTCGCAGTAAAAATATTCTCGGCACTGTGATGCAGAGTTTCGCGATTTTAGCCGCCGTGAGCATTCTCTGGATCCTGGTGGGCTATTCCTTGGCCTTCGGCCCGGACAAGGGCGGCGTAATCGGAGGTCTGGACTGGATCGGGTTGAGCGGCGTGGGAGCCGATCCGAACCCCGGGTACGGGCCGACGATCCCCCATCAAGCCTTCATGCTGTTTCAGTTGATGTTCGCCGCGATTACTCCGGCGCTCATCGTCGGGGCGGTGGCCGAACGGTTTCGGTTCAGCGCGATGGTCCTGTTTTCGTTGCTGTGGTCGTTATTTGTCTATGCTCCGCTGGCGCATTGGGTGTGGGGCGGAGGCTGGCTCGCGAAGTTGGGCGCGTTGGATTTTGCCGGTGGTGCCGTCGTCCATATCAGTTCCGGGGCGGCAGCCCTTGTCTGCGCCATCGTACTGGGCAAACGCAAGGGATACGGAACTGACTATATGGCGCCGCACAATCTTCCGATGACGCTGCTGGGAACGGGTCTCTTGTGGTTCGGATGGTTCGGCTTCAACGGAGGTAGTGCGTTGGGCGCCAACGGATTGGCCGTGTCGGCGATCCTGGCGACCCATACGGCCGCCTGTATGGGTGCCATCGTGTGGTGTCTGGTGGAGTGGGCGCACCGGGGCAAACCCACTGTCCTCGGCGTTGCGAGCGGCGCGGTCGCAGGCCTGGCTACGGTGACCCCGGCGTCCGGTTATGTCGGGCCATTTTCGGCCCTGCTGATCGGCGCAATGGCTGGAATCGCCTGCTATTTCGCAATTGTTTGGAAGGGACGATTCGGCTATGATGACTCCCTTGACGTGGTCGGTATTCATGGGGTCGGAGGGGTCCTCGGCATCCTGGCGACCGGGCTTTTTGCCAACAAGGCGGTCAATGCCGCAGGGGCGGATGGCCTGCTCTTCGGAAACCCGGGATTCCTGGGGGTCCAGTTGCTGACCGCGGTGGCGGTCGCCGTGTTTTCCATTCTCGGTACGTTCGCCATTTTGAAGATCGTCGACGGGGTGACAGGGCTCAGAATTCCGCCGGAGGAAGAGACGACAGGGTTGGATTTGAGCCAGCATAACGAGCGAGCCTATTCGTAGCCGAAGGCCCACGTTGATGCCGGCCGGCTGTTCGCAGGAGGGTGGACATGAAACTGGTGGAAGCGATCATCAAGCCGTTCAAGCTCGACGAAGTCAAAGACGCGCTGTTGGAAATCGGGATTCAAGGCATGACGGTAACCGAAGTCAAAGGATTCGGCCGTCAAAAAGGCCACAAGGAAACCTACCGGGGGCAGGAATATACGATCGAATTCGTTCCCAAGGTGAAACTGGAAGTGGCGGTGCAGGACAGTCAGGTTCCCCGGGTGCTGGAAACCATCGCGCGGGCCGCGAAGACCGGCAGCATCGGAGACGGAAAGATTTTCGTGCGGGACCTCAGTGCCGCGGTGCGGATCAGGACGGGGGAAACCGGCGAAACGGCGCTGTAATACTCGACCATGGAACGCGAGTCGTCTTCAGCCTCAGTGACCGACAACCCGGGCCTCGGGCCGATGCTCGAAGAGCATCGGCGGCGGATCGCCGAGCGGGTCATGGAGGGAGCTTCCGGGGCCGAAACCCTGGCTACCATGACCGAGTTCGTCGACGGCTTGATCGTCGGCCGATACCGCGAAGCCCTCAAGCAAGGCGGAGACGAGCTGTCGCATGTCGGGATTCGGCAATGTTGTCTGGTGGCGTTGGGCGGCTACGGACGGCGTGAACTGGCCCCGCATTCCGATATCGACCTGATGTTTCTCTATCAGCCCGGCGCCGAGAAACGGATGGAAACGCTCGTCCGCGCGGTGCTGCATCCCCTGTGGGATTGCGGATTCCAGGTCGGTCACAGTGTCCGCACCATCGCCGACAGCCTGGAACTGGCCGAAGCCGATGCGACGGTCAAGACCTCCATGATGGAAGCCCGGTTCCTGTCGGGAAGCGCCGACCTCTTCCAGGAGTTCCACCGCAAGTACGTCAGCAAGGTCGTGTCGAAAAACACCGACGCCTATCTCGACCAGAAGCTCGAAGAGCGCCGTCGCGAGTACGAGAAATTCGGCGAGACGGTGTATCTGCTGGAGCCCAACGTCAAGAAGAGCAAGGGCGGGCTGCGGGACCTGCATCTTTTGCAGTGGGCGGGGATGGCGAGGTTCCAAGCTCCGACGATCCGGGAACTCTCCGACCAGGGGATCCTCTCGCGGGCCGACTCGCTGGCTGTGACCGAGGCGCGGGACTTTCTCTGGCGTGTCCGCTCACTGCTGCATGTGCACGCCGGTACCGCCCAGGAGATACTGAATTTCGACGAACAGGTCTGGCTGGCCCGGCATTTCGGGTTCCAGGATGAGCCGCATTTGCTCGCCGTCGAACAGTTCATGCAGCAGTACTACCAGCACACGATGGGGCTGCACGAACGCTGCATGCGCTTCATCGAGCGCTGCCGGAGCGTGCCGTTCTGGCGGCGGCTCACGCGGTTCCTGCCGGCGCCCCGCGTCGACGAATTCTTCGTGGTGCGAGGTGGGGTGTTGACGGTGGCGGAGGAGTTTCGCGCCAAGGTCTTGGAGAGCCCACCGTTGCTGCTGCGGTTATTCGACCTGGCGCGGGCGAAAAACCTGACGATCGCGCCTCCGCTGCTGGAAGACATCCACCGGCACGTCGATCACGTGGCTCTCGACGCGTACCGCACGCCGGAGGTCAGCCGGGCCTTCTTGAAAATCATGGCCGGACCGGGGACGACTGCGACGCTTGAGGCGATGCATCGCGCGCATTGGCTCGAAAAGTTGGTGCCGGCGATGGGCACCGTGCGCGGGTTGATGCAATTCAATCAATATCACAAGTACACGGTCGACGAGCATAGCCTGCTGGCGGTCGGTCGGGTCGAGGCGCTGGGCCAGCATACCGGTGTACTCGGCGACGTGTACCGCAGCATCAAGCGGAAGGATATTCTCCATCTGGCCGTGCTGATGCACGACTTGGGGAAGGGGCAGGAAGAGGATCACAGCGAAGTCGGGAAGCGGTTGGCCGAGGACGTGGCGGCCCGCATCGGGTATGACGAGCAGGAGACCCGTACGCTCAGTTTTCTCGTCCATCGCCATTTGCTCATGGCGCATACGGCGTTTCGCCGCGATCCCAGCGATGAGAAAGTGGTGCTCCCGTTTGCACGCGAAGTTGGCACGCCAGAAGTTTTGAAGAAGCTGCTGGTGCTCACGGCGGCGGACATCGCCGCGGTCGGCCCCGGGGTCTTGACGAAGTGGAAAGAATCGCTGCTCATCGAGCTGTACGAGCGCACGATGCCCGAGGTGTCTGGCGGCCGAGACCAGCAGGCGGCGCCGGAGCGGGTTGCGCAAGTTGCGGCCGATGTCGCCAGGCAGCCGACGTTGTCGGGGGAAGCCGGCATTGATCGTATCTGGGTCGAAGGGCACCTCCGGCAATTTCCCGAGCGGTATGTGTTCGGGACGGACGCAGCCCGTATCGCGTCGCATTTGGCGGCCATCCGGCGGCTTCACGTCGGCGATGTGCTGGTCGACTCCGCGTTCAACGAGGATTTGGGCACCTGTGAATACGCGGTCATCACGCATAATGACCTCACCCCCGGCATCTTTTCGAAGATCGCCGGCGTGATGGCGGGGAGCGGGCTGCAGATTCTCGACGCGCAGATTCTGACACGGACCGACGGCGTGGTCGTCGATACGTTTCAGGTGATGGATCCCGACTATCATGGCCGGCCAGCGCCGGAGCGGATGCAGACGGTGGGCGAACGGATCGCGTCGGTGCTGAAAGGCTGGGAGCACGTCGACGACCTGTTGCGGCGAGGCGCCAGGCTCAAGACGACCAGGCCCCTGCCGAAGGCGCGCGAGGCTACAGAAGTACGCGTGGACAACGAAACGTCGGAGGGGTTCACGATCATCGATGTGTTTGCCGACGACCGGCAGGGGTTGTTGTTCGTCATCACCAATGCCATCTTCCAGCTGGGGCTGTCGATCCACGCGGCGCGGATTTCGACCAGGCTGGATCAAGTGGCGGACGTGTTCTATGTGACGGACCACGCCGGCAAGAAATTGCAGGATCACGCGCAGATCGAGCGGATCCGAGCAGGGGTGGAGACGGCGATCGAGAAGTTTCTCGAAGTGAAGGCGGCATAAGGCCGATCGGATGGTGGGTGTTCTGAAAGGAGGAGGGGAATGAACGTTCGGGAAGTGTTGGAGTATGCGAAAAAGAACAAAGTGCAGGTCGTCGACCTGAAGTTCGTGGACTTGATCGGGACGTGGCAGCATTTCACGATTCCCGCGAGCGAACTGACGGAAGATCTATTCAAGGACGGCTCGGGGTTGGACGGCTCGTCCATCCGGGGCTGGAAGGCGATCAACAACAGCGACATGCTTGTGGTGCCTGATCCGGCGACCGCGTGCCTGGACCCCTTCTGCGCCGTGCCGACGTTGAGCCTGATTGGCAACGTGGTTGACCCCGTGTCGCGCGAGACCTACGAGCGCGATCCGCGATACGTCGCGCAGAAAGCGGAGAAGTATCTCCAGTCCACGAAGATCGGCGACACCTCCTACTGGGGGCCAGAAGCCGAGTTCTTCATTTTCGACAACGCACGGTACGACCAGACCAGCCACAGCGGTTTCTATCACCTCGATTCCGAGGAAGGCGTCTGGAATATGGGGCAGGAAGGCGTGAACTTGGGCGGCAAGATCCGCCATAAAGAAGGGTACTTCCCGGTGCCGCCGACCGATACCCAGCAGGACATCCGGACCGAAATGATCCTGGAAATGGAAAAGGCCGGGATCGCCATCGAAAAGCATCACCACGAAGTAGCGACGGCCGGGCAGGCCGAAATCGACATTCGGTTCGATTCCCTCCTGCGGACCGCCGACAAGATGATGATGTACAAATACATCGTCAAGAACGTCGCGCGCCGGCATGGCAAGACGGTCACCTTCATGCCGAAGCCGCTCTTCGGCGACAACGGCAGCGGCATGCACACACACCAGAGCATCTGGAAAGACGGGAAGCCGCTGTTCGCCGGGAAGGAATATGCTGGGGTGTCGCAGATGTGTCTGCACTACATCGGCGGTATTCTCAAGCACGCGCCGGCCTTGGCGGCGATCACGAATCCGACGACCAACTCGTACAAGCGGCTGACGCCGGGTTTCGAAGCGCCCGTGTTGCTGGCCTATTCGAGCCGGAACCGTTCGGCCGGCATCCGGATTCCGATGTATTCGCCGAGCCCGAAAGCGAAGCGCATCGAAGTGCGTTTCCCTGATCCCGGGGCCAATCCCTACTTGGCGTTTGCGGCGATGCTGATGGCGGGTCTGGACGGCATTGAGAACAAGATCAATCCGGGAGAGCCGGCGGAAAAGGACCTATACGATCTGGAGGCCAAAGAAGCCGCCAAGATCCGAACGATGCCAGGCAGCCTGGACGAGGCGTTGAAAAACCTCGAGAATGATCATAAGTTCTTGCTCAAAGGTGGCGTATTTACAGAAGATCTAATTGAGGCGTGGATTAGCTACAAACGGACGAAAGAAGTCGATCCGATGCGGCTGCGTCCGGTGCCCTATGAGTTTTTCCTGTACTACGACGTCTAGGGCGATCGGGAGTCCCATCGAAAGTATTGGTTGACGAGGTCCGCAGGACCGTGGTACAAGAACAACCAATATGCTGATTCCGGCAATGGCGCCGGATGAAGCGGTTGATTCAGGCAACGGACAAAGGCGTCCGTCATCTCTCAAGGATGGCGGACGCCTTTTGATTTTCCAGGCCAAACATAGCAAGTCGTAGAAGACTTGCCGCACATGGACAATGGCGTCCTTCTCCCCCTGAGGAGAGGGACGCCTTTTTGTTTTCGGGAACCACGAGTTTTACAACAAGGAGGTCGCAATGCACGCAGCGGATCATGAGCGGATCGCGGGATTGGCGAAAAAGAAGTTCGGGTTTCTGGACACGTCGTTGGGCGGATACCTGTTGTTGTCGGCGATGGCAGGGATCTATCTCGGATTCGGCATCGCGTTGATTTTCAGTTTGGGCGGACCACTCGCTGCGGCGGGATCGCCGTTCGTCAAGCTGATCATGGGCGCCTCCTTCGGGATCGCGCTGACGCTGGTCATCTTTGCCGGCTCGGAACTCTTTACCGGCAACAACATGGTCGGCGCGATCGGTGGCCTGTCGCGCAGCGTGAGTTGGTCGCAAGTGGCCCAGTTCAACTTCTGGTCGTGGGTGGGGAACCTGGTCGGGTCGCTGGCCCTGGCCTGGTTGGTCGTCGAGTCCGGCGTGTTCGCCAAGGGACCGACCGCGGAGCTGATTCAAAAGATCGCTGGTGTCAAGATGTCGCTGGGCCCGTGGGAATTGTTCGTGCGCGGCATCTTGTGCAACTGGCTCATCTGCCTGGCGGTCTGGATGTCGGGGCGGACGTCGAACGACAGCGCCAAGATTCTGTTGATCTTCTGGTGCCTGTTCGCCTTCATCGGTATCGGGTTCGAGCACAGCATCGCCAATCAATCCTTCCTGGGCATGGCGCTGTTCCTCCCGCACGAGGCGGCCATCAGCTGGGGCGGGTTCTGGTACAACCAATTGTTCGTCGTGTTGGGCAACATCGTGGGTGGCGGCATTTTCGTGGGCGCCCTCTACTGGTTCGTGAGCCCCTATCGGGTGGCCGAGCCGGCCGCCGCGACGGTTGCAGCTCCTGTGTCGGCAGTGGCGGCGCAATCATAAGTAGAGGTCAACGGAATCAACGGGCCGTATACATCATTAATCTCAAGAAGGAGTAGACGATGGAAAAGGATGAAATTCGGAAGGCGATCAAGGCAAAGCGGTTGGCCAAGAACGTGACCATTGCCGATGTGGCGAAGACGGTCGGCAAGAATCCGACGTTCGTGGCGGCCGCGCTCAACCTTAATCACAAGTTTACACTCGATGAAGCGAAGAAGGTGGGAAGTCTCCTCGAGCTGAGTCCGGAGTTGACGAATGCCCTGGCGAAATTTCCGGTCCGTACCGATTTCCCGAACACGACGGATCCCTTCAAGTATCGGTTGCTGGAGATCATCGGCGTGTACGGGGATTCGCTCCGCGATCAGGCCAACGAGATGTTCGGTGACGGCATCATGAGCGCCATCGACTACACGATGGAGATGGAAAAAGTGACGGGCAGCCAAGGCGAAGCCCGGTGCAAGATCACACTGAACGGGAAGTGGCTCGAATACAAGACGTTCTAACGAGCGTCAGCCGGATCTGACAACCGGCCCTACGGTTCCGCAGACAATGATGTCCGGGCCGTGGCACGGTCGGTATGGTGTGTGATGGACAATGGCGTCCGTCTATCCTGCGGGATGACGGACGCCATTGTTGTGTATGGAATCAGAAGGCCGTCGTGGAGGAAGGAGAAAGCCCATGGTCGCGCAGACGGAGCACGGCATGAACGAGGTCACCGACGAGGGGCTCCTCGTGGGACTTGTGACACGGGAAGGGGCATTGACCATTGAGCAGACGATGGAGACGCTGGACATGAGTTGGGAAGACGTGTTCCGCGTCGTGGATCGTCTGAGCCGGACCGGAGCCATCAGGCTCACCAGGGTCGGTGGGACGTACTATCTTGAAAGGACAGGGACGGCATGAACAAGATCGAAGCGTTGAAGCAAGAGCGGGACGGGATGGACGTGAAGGACCTCATTGCCGGCTATGCGGCAAACGGGTGGGAGGCGATTGCGGAGGATGACGTCCAGCGGTTGAAGTGGTACGGTCTCTTCTTGCGCAATCCGACGCCCGGGTATTTCATGCTGCGGATCCGCATGGCGGGAGGCCGGACCTCGTCGTATCAGCTCCGAGCGCTGGCCGAACTGGCGGCGACCTATGGGAATGGGCTGCTGGATGTGACGACCAGACAGCAACTGCAGGTGCGCCAACTCAAGATCGAGGATGTGCCTGCGGTCTTTGCGAAGCTCGACGAAGTCGGGCTGACGTCTCTGCAAACCGGGATGGATAACGTCCGAAACGTCATGACCTGCCCGGTGTCCGGCCTGAATCCGGATGAAGTGGTCGAAACGGAGGGGCTCGTCCGAGGCTTGACCGACGAGATCTTGAACAATCGCGCCTACACGAACTTGCCGCGCAAGGTGAACGTGGCCGTGACGGGCTGTCCGCACAACTGCCTGCACATGGAGACGCAGGATCTGGCGCTGGTGCCGGCGTACTACGACATGGCCCACGATCGCTGCTTCGGGTTTAATGTGCTGGTGGGCGGCAAGCTCGGTTCCGGAGGCTATCGAATCGCCACGCCGCTCGATCTGTTCGTCAATCCGGTGGAGGCCCTGGATGTTTGCCGGGCGATCATCGAGATCTACCGTGATCACGGTCCTCGGGAGAATCGCACGCAAGCCCGGTTGGCCTTCCTGGTCGACGAGTGGGGGGAGTCACGGTTTCGGGCCGAGGTCGAGAAGCGGATCGGCAAGCTGCTGGCGCCGGCCGGAGCCGACGCGAGGAAGTCCGGCGAGCAGGACCACATCGGTATTTTTCGGCAACGGCAACGCGGAATGAACTACGCCGGCCTCAAGATCTTGGTCGGGCGCATCCACTCGGACAAACTGGCGAAGATTGCAGCCTTGGCCGAGCGGTATGGGAACGGCGACATTCGGATCGGCGCGAACCAAGCCGTGATCATTCCGAACGTGAGCGACCGGAGCGTGGGTGAGTTGGCTGAAGAGCCGCTCCTCAAAGAGTTCGCCTACAATCCCTCGCCGCTCTACAAGGGGTTGGTGAGTTGTGTTGGCAGTGACTATTGTAATCTTGCCGTTATCGAGACAAAGAGCCGGGCGGTAGAGACGGCGAAGGCGCTCGAAAAACGCTTGGGCCATTCGCTCAAGCCCATCACCATGCATTGGTCCGGCTGCCCGGCCAGCTGCGGCAATCACGTGGTGGCTGACGTCGGCTTGCTGGGGAAAAAGGCCAGAATCGACGGCAAGGTGGTCGAGGCGGTGGATATTTATGTCGGCGGACGGTCGGGGCCGGACGCCAAACTTGCGATCAAGCTGATGGAAGACGTGCCCTGCGACAAGCTCCCGATGGTGCTGGAGGGTTTGCTGCCGTACCACACACGCGAGAAGATGCATCGTGTGCGCGGGAACGGCGCGAAGAAGGCCCTGGCAAAGCAGGGCAACGGCATGCCCAGCGCCGCCTGAGGATGCTTGAGCCGCCGGGCGGGTTGCGCTATCCTCACGCCCTAACCGGAGGCGTCACATGGCGAAACGGATCCGCACGGGGCTCACGCGCACGGACATCCTCGAGCGCTACATCGAACGGTTCAAGCAACAACTCGACAAGTTTAAACCGTTTCTCTCCCGGCGTCGCGGAACCACGTCGCCGGAGGACTTCGACGAGGCGGCCGAAGAACTGATCGCCCAGGTCTTCGGGGCGGCGTCCGATGAAGCGGAAGCGTACGTGTACGCCAAAACCGGCGAGTCGGCGTCGATCCCGGAGGAGGCGCAGGAGAGCGGCACCCATGACATCGAGCGCGAAAGCCTGCATCAGCGCCGTCAGGTGTTGGAGAACTGTTTGTCGGATCTGCAATTGCGGCATCGGGTTCAAGCGGCCAGGCAGGGGAACGGCAAGGGCGGACTGAACGCCCTCGTGGCCGACTACATGTCGCACGACGTGCGGAGCATCCACCGTGCGGCGACCATCAAAGAAGCCGGACAGCTGCTGCAGAAGTATCGGGTGGGATCGCTGATCGTGGACGACGGGTCCCGCTACATCGGCATCATCACGGATTCGGACCTGAGCCGCAAAGCCGTCGCCAAGGGGCTCGATCCCAACACCGCCACCGTCACCGCCTGCATGAGCAAGTCGCTCACGACGATCGAAGAGGACGAACCGCTGTCCGAAGCCATGGCCCTCATGAAAAAGCAGGGCATCCGGCATCTCCCTGTCACCGCCGACGGCACCATCATCGGGGTGCTCTCCGTCGCAGATCTGCTCCGCGCGTTCACGAAATAAGTCTTGATGGGAGGCCGCTAGAACCCCAGCGCCTTCTCCAAATCTCCCTGGTCCTTCTTAAAGGTCTTCTTGCGCGACTCTTCGGCTTTCTCCTTGGCCGCCTCCGCCTGCTTGGTAATGGCTTTGGCCGCGTCGCCCTGATCGGCGATCATGTAGTAGTCCGCCGCCATTTCCGGCTCACCTTTGGCTTCTGCTTGCTTGCCGAGGGCTGCGGCCTTGGCTTTGACGCTTTTGATTTTCTCCTCCAGGCTGCCGATAGAGTAGTACGAGATCGCCTTTTTCAACGCCATCCGGGAATCGTCCTTGGCGTAGAAATCGCCACGCGTTCGTGCACGCTCGCGCACTCGGTCCTTTCCCCATTCGGCATAGTAGGTCCACTCCTGCGCCTTCTGCAAGGACGTGTCCGAGTTTTTGAGTTGCGTCGCAAACTGTTTCTCTTCTTCAGCCAGCTGTTTCTCGACGTTGCTTTTTGCGATGCCCCGCATTTTCTGCTCGTTGCCTTTGTCGTTCTTCAAGCGGAAATATTCGATGGCGCGTCCGATGAAGCTTGCGTCGTCCGAGCGGTCTCCCGTCGCTTTGCTGATCACGCGGGTGGCATCGGCATCGGCGCTCACCCGTTGGTACCAATCGATCGCCTCATCGATCCGGCCATTCTTTTCCTTCTCGGCGCCGATGGCCTTGCCGATCTGCTGTTTGACCGTATAGACATCCGCACAGTCGCTGTCTGCCTTTCCGGCGGCGTCCCAGGCTTCCTGGAGCTTCCCGCTCGCTTGGAGGGCTTGGGCTTTCGAGAGCGCGGCCTTGGCCGCAGCCTTCCTGTCCGGCTCCGGGCACAGCTTGTCCGCCCAAGCGGGGAGAGACCCGATGGCGAAGGCGGTGACAATGGCTATCGCTATGACTAGTCTCTTATGCATCACCCCCTCCTTACTTCCCGAACATGCCCTTCATCATATTGCCCATGTCGCCCATGCCCTCCATGGCGCCCATAGCCCCCATATCCATCTTTTCAAAACCTTTGGGAATCTCGAACAGGTTGGCCGGCTGTTTGCCGATCTTGAGATTGGTCATCTCCAGCTTGAAACGGTCTTTCTTGCCTTGCTCGACGGAAAGCGCATCCAGCTTGGCAATGATGCCTTCCTTCGTCGTCCACATGAAGCCGCCCATCTTCGAGCCGTCCTTGCCGGTCATGATCATCTTGCCCTTGTTCATGACGATGCCGTTGAGCGTTTCCTGTCCCATCGGCGTCTGGTCGATCTTGTAGGCCGAGAGGTCCGTCTTATCTTCTTTCTTGGCGCTCTGGCCGATCGGCATCTCCATATACATTTTCTCTTCCGGCATCAGGTTCCAAACGATTTTCTTGTCGTGCCGGGTGATGGCGATCATCTGTTGCCCCCCCTCGCTTATTTCCCGCCGCTCCATGGTGGGCGTGGAGTAGACCTTAGATTTGGTCACGCCTTCGGCGGTCTCGACGACTTCCTCCGCCGAATACTCGGCGTTGATGCCAGGCCCGGCGAATGAGGGAGCGGCCAGGAGCAAACTGGCTGCGCTGACTGCGAGCCATGAACGAAGTGATGTGCGCATTGTTGAATCTCCTTTTGTAGATGAGCGGGCTACTCGTCCTCGTTAATCCAAGAGCAATTTGTCATAGGGGCATCCCGACTGGGAGGCCGAGACGCTATACTCCTCCGTGCCGTCCGCGGTCATGTCGCCCATCGGGGTCTTGACCGTGCCTGGCCCCTTGGCCGTGATATGCACCGGATCGTCGCCGTTGTATTGCACGGTGTAGGTGCCCTTGCCCCAGGCTTCGAACCCTTGCAGCTTGCCGGAGTATTTGTATGTCCCGCTGGATTTCGAACTGGGCGTGAAGGTTAAGGTTAGCCCATCGCCGGACACCTTGAAGGGCTTCTCGAAGTCGCAGACGATGCCGGTGCCGTGAAATTCATCCGCGCCGCCGTCGAGTTTAAAGACCATGCCTTTTGTCGTGATGGTCAGATCGGTACTGGCGTTGCCCCGGCGAGATGTGGCCTTGAGAGTGATGGTCATGGACGCTCCGTCTTTGTCGACTGCGACATGCGTGACGTCGCCAGGTGCTTTGGGAATAGCAGTCGGTGTGACTGACTCTCCGCCGGCTAAGGTAGCCGTCACCTTGGCCGGTACGGTCGAACCATCGATCTTGTGCACCACCGTGACCGGAATCGTCGAGGTGGTCTTCGGTTTCACTGTCCCGGGCGAACTGGCATTGATCGTCACGCACTTTCCATTTTGCCATTTGGACTCGGCCACCCCAAGGGCTCCCGCGCCTAACGCTGTGCTTCCTGCTGGATCTTCATCAGGTTGCCTTGCCTGATAGTCCGTACTGATACTGTTGCCATTGTCATCGACGACAGCGGTGACGGTCACGTCCAAGTTTCGGCCGTATTTGATCTTCCCGTTCTTGCCGACTTTTCCCTTGGAGCTCAGTGTCAGATGGAGTTTGACCCTGCCCGTTGCATCAGGGCAGATGCTGCCGCTGATGGAAACCTTCGAGAATGCTTCTAAGGATAGGGGAGGCACGTCGATCTTGGTCGTAATTTCTACAGAAGTGGGGCTGCCCGGCTTTGATGTTACGGTGATCTCGGCTACTGCTTCGCCATTCTTCTCGGCAGCCCCCTTGAAAGGCTTCTCAGATTGGTCTTGAGGATTTGTGACGAATTCTCCAAACATACTGACGGTCGATGCGCCAACCAAGGCGTCATGAAATGTGCCGAGCGTGCTGCTTACCTCAGAATAGGTTGGATCTGCTGCATAAGCTGAGGACATAAAGCTGTATGGGAGATCACCCACCGATTGCCTTGGTGCCAAGCCCGATGGTTGCGGCACTTGCATTGGTGTGAACTTGCTGACTTTGTTTCCGTGGTTGATTGGGAGTTTGAACTGCGATTGGAAAGTTTTTATGGCATCTGTGATTACTTGCTGTTCGGCCTTCAGCAATGCTTCTCGGCGCTTGCTCAATTCTGGTTCATCAGCCTCTAGCAGCGTGAGAACCTCGCCGCTCAGCGCAGGAAATGGCGCATTTGGATCGATCTTAGATGCGCTGGTTGGCTGACCGGCTGTTGCTGCTGGTGGCGGTGGCGTCTGATTCGAAGTTGGAGCAGGGCTCGACGCGGGCGCTTCCGTCTTCTTCGCGGGGTTGTCGCTACTACTGGGATTGTTGCAGCCCACGAAGGTGAGGAGACAGAGGCCGATGAGACTGGAAAGGCGGATGAAGGACTTGCTTCCTTCTGAAGTCCAGTCAGCCATGGGCGGGAGAATACCGGGGTTACTTTGAAAGCGCAAGCTGGCTTCTGGGAAAGAAAATTTCCCGTTCGGTATCGAGGATCAGGTACACTGCCGGGCCATGCCGCCGGTCATGCTGCTCAGTTGCGAGGCCATCAGTAAGAGTTACGGGGTGAAGCCCCTCTTTGCCGACTTGTCGCTTGGCATCAGCGAGGGCGACCATATCGGTCTGATCGGTCCCAATGGGTCCGGGAAATCGACGCTCTTGAAGATTCTCGCCGGTGTCGAAGAGCCGGATAGCGGGACCAGGTCGGTGCGTCGCCAGGCCCGCATCGGGTATGTGCCGCAAGAGCCGGTGTTTGCCGAGTCGCAGACGGTGGAAGCGGCGTTGGCTCAGGTGTTGGTCGACGAGGGCTACGACCCGCACGAGGAGGGAGGCCGCATCGCCAAGGCACTGAGCCTGGGTGGGTTTACGCGCGCTGATCAACTGGTCTCGACCCTCTCCGGCGGCTGGAAGAAACGCTTGGCCATTGCGCGGGCGCTCATGCTGGAACCGGATGTCTTGTTGCTGGACGAACCGACGAACCATTTGGACGTCGAGGGCATTCTCTGGCTGGAGGGGCTGTTACGGGAGGAGCCTCACGGGTTTCTAGTCATCAGTCACGACCGGCGCTTTCTGGAGTCCGTGACGACGCGCATCTGGGAGTTGAATCGTAGTTATCCGAACGGGGTCTTTCAGGCGAACGGCACGTACAGCGACTTTTTGGAGCAGCGTGATTTGGCGTTGCAGGCGCAGGCCGAATATCAGGCCTCGCTCGCCAATCGAGTCCGGCGGGAAGTGGAGTGGCTCCGGCGCGGACCTAAAGCCAGGACCACCAAAGCCAAGGCGCGGATCGACCAAGCCGGTCGCATGATCGAGGAATTGAGCGAGATCGAATCGCGGCAGGGCCAGGGATCGGCTGGGATCGACTTCACGGCGTCGGGACGAAAATCGAAGAAGCTTATCGAAGTCACCGGCCTCGGCAAGTCGCTGGGCGGGCGGCCGATCATCGGTAGGCTGGATCTTCTACTGGGCCCCGGAGAACGGATCGGCCTGCTTGGCCCCAATGGGAGCGGCAAGTCCACGTTGCTCAAACTCCTGGCGGGCACGTTGAAGCCGGACGCTGGGACCATCATCCGCGCCGATCGGCTCCGTGTCGTCGCCTTCGAGCAGCATCGGGAGTCGCTCGATCAACAGGCCACGTTGCGGCGAGCGCTCGCGCCATCCGGCGGGGATTCGGTGGTCTACCAGGACCGCTCCGTCCACCTTGTCTCCTGGGCGAAGCGGTTTCTCTTCCGGCCGGAGCAATTAGACTTGCCGGTGTCTCGGCTGTCGGGCGGCGAACAGGCGCGGTTGCTCATCGCGCAACTCATGCTCCAGCCGGCCGATCTCTTGATCCTCGACGAGCCGACCAATGACTTGGATATTCCGACGCTCGACGTGCTCGAAGACAGTCTGCTGGAGTTTGCCGGCGCGCTGGTCTTGGTGACGCACGATCGATGGCTCTTGGATCGCGTCTCGACAAGATTGCTGGCGCTCGATGGCAAAGGACATGCCGAATGGTGTGCCGATTATGCCCAGTGGGAAACCGCCCAGGCGCGGCGGACTTCAGAAGAGAAGAAATCTGAGATCTCAAGAGGGAGCGACCAGACTGCGGCGCCGGCCAAGCGCAAGGGGCTTTCATACAAAGAGCGGCAGGAATGGGAGCAGATCGAAGCCAAGATTCTTAAAGCCGAAGCGCAGGTCGCAGCCTGCCAAGCCGCCGCCAACGACCCGGCCATTGCCTCATCCGCCGCGGACCTGCAAGCTCGCTATGGCGCACTCCAGGACGCACAGGCCGAAGTGGAACGGCTCTACGCACGCTGGGCCGAGCTGGATGCGAAGCGCAGCGAGACCGTCGGAAGCTCCTAGTTCGCCTCGCCAAGTTTCAGTACAAACTGGACCAAGCCGTGCGGAGGGCCGACCGTCTCCCGGACGTCAGGTTCTCTCGCGATCGCCCTGCGGCTAGGTCGTGCGTCTTTCCTCGCGCGTTCCCAGGTTCCAGATCGTTTCGGCCTTGCTCCCGATATACCAGAAACTTGCGGCGAGCAGCGCGAAGAAGACCGCCTTGTGCAGATTGTTCCAGAACAGTTCGAAGAAGCGGGTGTAGAGGTTGATGCCGAGGAAGGTGAGGCCGAAGCCTTTCGTGATGTCGTTGTCATGCCGCAAGCCGTACCAGATGGCCCAGCCCGCCACGGCGCCGAAGATCAACGACCAATGGAAGAGTTCGATTTGCTTCACCCGTTCCCATTGATTGATGTCGCCGTAGTTGCCGAAGATCGACATGATCCAAAGCGAGATGAAGAGATAGAGGAGGCCCATCACTAGTGTGCTGCGGTAGAAGCGCGCGCCGATCGGGTGGTGCTCCAACGCCATCGCACAGCTGGTGAGGAGCGCACCGAACAGGACGAACCGTAGCGGATAGTTCATGCCCAGGTAGTAGGCGCCCCAGCCGGACATGTAGCCGGTCTCCGTGCCCATCCAGCCGCCGAGCGATGCGAGCGCAAACACCCAGATCACGTTCGACTCCAGCACGATGCCGAGCACGGCATAAATGAGGAACGACAGCAGGAGTAGGAGCGAGTAGTGGCCGCTGCCGGTGTCGAGGGCGATGCCGAGCTGCGTGACGGCACCGCCGGTGGCCAGCACGCCGAGAAAGAAAATGGCTTCGTTGCGGTAGACCTTGTCGGGTGCCTGCGCGCGCCTCGTCAGCCCCCAGCGAAAGAGCCCGGCGGCGACGAGTGCAAGCACGAGGCATTTCATCATCGGCGGTGCCTTGAAGATCACTTCGAGCAGATCTTGGAGCATCCGGTCCGACAGTGCCGCGCTGACCGAGGAGACGATCGAGAAGAGGGCGATCCAGAACGAATACTTCGCTAGTTTGCGCCAATCGAAGTACTGCACTTCGATCGTGGCCGCCAGCATAGCGGCTTCCGATTCAGGGATCACCCCGTCCTGCTTCCAGCGCTCGATGGCGTCGCGGACGACTGCGGCTTGCTTGCGGGGGAGTTTCATGACGGGTTCTCCAGGGTGAGGGGCAGCCGGCACGTCGACCACCGGCGGTGGCGAAGCAGAGCAGGATCCGATGCGAGGCTACTGAGGATTTGGAGGACTGTCAATCACAACGCTGCTACGTGGTCACGGAAGGCTTCCATTGTGCCCCACAAGCCAGAATGGTGCAACAGTGCGGGTTTGCCTGATCCGTGACATGCGAGACCAGGTGCGGGGCCCTATACGAAAGGAGGGGTGACGGTATGGACTTCGCTTAGGTATCCTGTTCCAGTTTTCTCTGTGTCGTCGTCCGAACATTCGTTGAGGGCGAGAGGAGGCAAACCATGCGTCATTCCAGTGTACTGCTTTCACTGGCAGCCGGGCTTGTGCTGGCTTCTTGCGGTGGAGGGGGGGATGGTGGGGGCGGCGCAGTGGGAAGCACGTCGCCAGTATTTACCGGAGTGCTTGTCGATAGTCCGGTGCAAGGGTTGCCGTACAGCACTAGCCCCTCTGGGCTTTCAGGAAGGACTGGGCCCAACGGGGAATTCCAATATCGGTCGGGTGATGATGTACTCTTCACAATGGGAACCGGCGGGCCGGTCTTGAGAGCGCCTGGACGCCCAGTGATTACTCCGTTCCCCCTGTCTGGGAGCAACTCCATAACTTCAGCAGAACAGCCAGGGCCTGTTAATGTGGCCCGATATCTCATGACGTTGGATTCGACCCCAGGTGTTGACGTCCTGACGATGCCCAATGTCCTGCCGACACTTCCCTCCAATACGTGTTTTGTCTGTGGAAATTTTGAATCGTTCATGGCCAATGCTGGATTCCCGCTGACAACCTCGGAAGCCTCGGCGAAAGCCCATTTGAAGAGTCAGTTCGCCATATGGGGGAGTTGGGCGACTGCTTCGTCACCGAATGAAATGAGGATATTTACCTTCTTGTCAGACGGAACATTTCTCTTGGCGAATGATGACAATCCGATCATCGCGGGTGGAAATGACGGGATGGAAAAGGGCACCTACCGATGGAATCCTGCTACGAATGAATTGGTGTTTCAGGTCACGGTCAATACCGACGGAATTGGTGGTTTGTCGAATCTTTCATCAGCGCAGACACCTCCGTACTCCTTCACCATCGATGGGTCTGGGAACAGTGCTGTCCTGCGACTCGGTCCTAATCCTGGCGATGAGATACCGTTGACGCGTGTCCAAGATGGGGTCGCCCCGCTTGTTGGCGGCTGGACGTTGAGCGATCCCGTAATCCCAGGATTCTATTTCGTGATTACGTTTCTCGCGGATGGCACCTATGTGTTGGTCAGCGATACCATCGGTGGGGCCCCGGCAGGGATGGAACGGGGAACGTATCAGTTTGATGCCGGAACGGGCACATTGACCATTACAACGACTGTAGATTCCAATGGGCTCTTCGGCTTCAACGAAGGGGCTGCGCTCCCTGCGAACTCAAACGGGCAAATTCAGTTAGCATCTTCGTTTGGAAGCCTCGATCGCCTCGCATTTCTCGATCCAGGTGGGAATGTCCACTTCGATAGGGTTCGGGTGCCGTAACAGGTGCAGTGAGAGGGCTTGAGTTCCGCGGGCTCAGACGTCGAAAGGGAGTGAGCCGGCCGCTGTACCGGTGAAACGCAAGAGACTCTCGTCCAAAGAATGGCAGAAATGGGAGCAGATCGCAGCCAAGATCCTTAAGGCCGAAGCACAGGTCGCAGCTTGCCAAGCCGCTGCCAACGACCCCGCCATCGCCTCATCGGCTGCCGACCTTCAAACGCGTTACGCGGCTCTCCACGACGCGCAGGCCGAAGTCGAACAACTCTACGTCCGCTGGGCCGAACTCGAAGACAAACACGCGCAAGCCATCTCTGACGCGTGATGGCGCGGTGGGCTCATGCGGCCAGCTATTGTTTAGCGATCCCGTGTGTTAAGCAGCCAGGTATGTTCTGTCGCCGGGCATTTGCCTTTCAGTCCGCCGGACACGTCCGCTCGTTCAAGCAGCTTCAGGCTATAACTCCCACGGTAGTGCCGACGAATCTCCTCTCCGGTGACGGAAAAGGGAGGGCCGTCCACGATCGATTGATCGTACTCATAGGCAATGAGTAATTGAGGAGCAGAGCCCGTGAGGGCGGTGAGGTGCGCGGTGTATCTGGTGCGCATGTCTGCCGGAAGCGCAACCAGGGCGGCCCGGTCATACACGGCGTCGACGGGGCCCAGCAGCTCTCGCGACAGATCGAAGATGTTGCCGACAAAGATATCGATCTGCTGGCCGCTGTAGTGCTTAAACTTGCCAACCACCGCTATGTCTGGCGTTATACCCAGCTCTGCAAAGAGCTGCGTGACCGCAAGTTCGCTCAACTCCGCGCCGGCAATCGCATGACCTTTCGACAGCAGCCAGCCGAGATCCAGCGACTTGCCGCATAGCGGCACAAACACCCGACTGCCTCTAGCCAATGACAGGGCAGGGTAGTGCTTGACCAAGACTGGGTTGGTGGCCTTCTCATGCCAGCCAGTCTGATTGGTTTGCCACCGGTTGTGCCAAAAACTTGCGTCCATGCTGGCTTCTGTGATGGGTGTTGGTCGAAGGTGTGAGAGTCTAACCGGACATCGTGCGTTCGGCGCTTACTTAGTGTAGGGCTGGCCAGATTGGCTCATCGCAGAGTCCGGGACATTCGTCGTGAGAGCACGAGCTGAGGCTACTCCGTTGGTGTAATGAGGTCAAGACAGGAAGTTACACATGCATGCATGTGAGGTTGCCGTGTAGAAAACTGTTCCTGGCGCGGGTTCATCCTTAGTAAATCAATCCGGCGTCCAAGTCCCTTTTGATGCCTTGCTCTTTCTTGATCCGCTCGATGCGTTTAATGGATTCTGGTTCAACCTGGAGTTTCAGGTCTTTGACCACGAAGCTGGTGTTGAGACCATTGGAATCCTGATCGTGCAACAAGATGATGGTCGCGCGTACGAATCTGTCGTCTTGGATCCAGTCTTCCAACTTAAACAGCGGATACCCTTCGCGTTCCGTCAGTTGGACGCATTGATTGAGGAATGAGATTAGCCCGAAGGGCCAGTCCTTGCGCGTCTGGATCTTGAATCGGCCGTCGCTCATCTTGGCGATCCTGGTCTCTGGAGAGGTATTGGAGATAGTCAGATGGTCGGCTGTATAAAGGCTGAGATCTTGTTGCAGCGTTCGATTCCTCCAGCGATCCACACCGGCCTTTCCTGCGGCGGTGGCAGCTTCATGAGATAACACGTCTCGATAAGGGATGAAAAACCCCTCAGTCAACTGTGCCTCTTTGAAAACCGAGGCCACCTGAAACACGTCGGGGTGATCAACCGGTTGATCCTGAGGAACGATGCGAACGACGGCGCTCGCCTCTAGCATGAGCATCGGCGGGGGCAAGGCATCTGGAGTCACGTGGTAGAAGTCGTCTTTTCCCAGGATGTGGACCGACGTGGCGTTCTGTTGTTTCGCCAATTCGGCGGCACGGTAAAGCACCAATTCCTGGGCAACGCGGATCCATTGTTCAACGGGACGATCAATCCGCGTCTTTGCACCAGCGGAATACACTACAATGAAAGTGTGGGAATCTAATTGATAGTCGCGGTACCCGAACCAATCCCTGGCTCCCAGCGAGTAGGGTATGTAGGGGAGGTAGGGTGTATAAGGAGGGTAGGGTATATAGGCAAGAAGTGAAGAAGAGCATCCCTGCAACCCAAGAATGGTCAACAACAGTAACACGAGAAGGATGGAAGGGCTGCGATTGGTGCAGTTCCCGAACCGCATATAAACATTCTACTGCCTTGCTCGCAGTCGGTATAGCCCATGGGATCGATGTCTTGGCGCGGTGCTCGCCATAGCGACCGTCTTCTTCGGTAGAGGGGGGGAGGTGAAAAACAAGGAAAGATAGTAGAGATGCAACCGCCGCCGCGCATGTACCTCGCCACCTGTGGCGGACCGCGAAACGGTTCCTGCCTCGCTTCAGTTTCTATCTCATCCCGCGTGATAAGAAGCCGGTCTGCCTGGACAGGTTCCACTGCTTTCGCTAGACTGCGCTCCCGAAAAGAGTCTCCCTCAATCTTGGTACCGACAAGATGCGTGTGCGATCGGCATCCCTGGTACAGAGTCTTTATAAGACGGGATTTCTCCGGCCTCTTGTGTGCCTGGTCGCGCTGTGGTGGCTGGGGTACGGGTGTTCCGCCGCCGTGATGGTGCGACCGATCGCCGAATCAAAACGCGTCCCCCCAGGCGCCACAGTCATCCCCGTCGGCCAGGCCACCGGCGTCTCGCACGCGATGGACTTTACGCTCGGCGGGATTCCCGATCATCTCTATCCAGAGATCATGGAGCGAGCGATAGGGGATGCGGTGAAGTCGGCAGACGGTGAACTCCTTATCGATGCCACCCTCTCAATGAGAGTGACACAGATCCCCCTTTTCCTTGTGACCAACCTGAATTTCTGGTGGGTTCGCTGGACTGCCGAGGGCACGGTGGCACGATTCGGTCAAACAGGCTCTGCGCCGGAGAAGAACGATGTGGCCCCGATTGCTCCATAAGCGGACTGGTTCGGCCATTCGACGGAGCGTCTGGCTGATCCTCATCGCCGGCTGTGTCAGCGCCTGTACGACCAAATATGGAACGATCGCTGTGAGCGACCGCTGGGTTCCGTCCGAACGTGCCATCGAACGATTGCGTCAGGTTTCGGGGGTCGCGCAAGAGGGAGGCCTCTTATGGGCGAAGCCGGCAGAGCGGGCGTTGTACGAGCAAGCCAGGCAGGAGGCGTTGAAAGACACCGGCGGGAATGTGTTGCTGGATGTGCAGGTGACGACGAGACTGATTGCCTATCTGTGGGTGTACTACGTGACTTCAGTGACAGTCGAAGGCACGGCAGCGAAGATGACCGACCGGCCGGTTGCTCAACCTACCTCGAAATAGTCCCGCCGCGCGCCCTTCGATAAACTCAGGGCAGGCCACGAACGGTTCCTGACAGCGTAGTTCCGTCCGAGGATAAATTCTCCCCGATTACTCCGTCAGGCAGTAGGAGGCGCGATTTTCCCACTGTGGACCAACTCAATCCAGAGATGGAAAGTGAGGAAGCAAAGGATGATGAGTACCCAGAGCGCGATTAATGTCAGCTCAATGACGTCGGCATAGTCGGAATTCAGGACTCTGGTACCAATCGCGCACAAGGCTAACGTGGCGGCTCCGAACGAGGCAAACACAAACCAAGAGAGCTTTGATACTTGGCTCTTCACAAATGGGCGCTTGGTGAGATTGGAAGGGTTCCCCTGAGGAACCTTATATTGTAGAAGCCATCCGATTAACGTCAGCCTTGCCGTGGCAACATAAATTCCAACCGTACTCGCTGCGGCCAGCAAACCCAGATCAAATGCAATGTGCTTCATGGAGTCATCCATGGGTACCTCCACAGTTGAAGTGTGGGGACAGGCTATGTTGAGGGAGGAAACGTGTCAACGGGCCGGATGGCCCTACATGCCCGTATTTTAGGCGCCGCGCCGCGCGTTTGCCTCGCCACCTGGGGCGAGCCAACCATGAAGAATGCCCCCGCTGTTCTCTCCCCAGTGCGAAATGAGAGGCCTGCTATACTTCAAGTAGGAATGCTGGGTTGGCATGAGGAGGCGTCAATGCGAACACATGTCTGGATTGTGGGAGGGCTGTTGGTGCTCCTGGGGCTCGTGAAGTCGCTCGAGCCAATTCTATCGCTCCTAGCTATCAATGATGTCATTACAAACTGGGGGAATCTCCCTTTTGGCATAGGCAAGTTGGTCTCTCTCGATAGGAGTCGGGCAGGAATTGTATGGGATTTGGCCATCGGCATCGTGGCCTTCGTGGGGGGCCTCGGAGTGCTCACCCTTCAGCCATGGGCAAGAATGTTGGGCATGTTGGTTGGAGGGTTTGCTGCGATTACAGAGTTTCCCATTGGAACTCTTGCAGGTGTCTATAGTATCTGGGTGCTGTTTCATTCACGTGTGGAAGCCATCTTTGCCGGGCAAGATGTGGAGCCCAACCAGCAAGGGAAGGAAACCGTTCCACAGTCCGGCTGGGATCCTACGAAGCACCTTAAAATCGTTGGCTATGTGCACGCCGGCATAGCTGGTCCCGCCGCGCTGTTCGGCGCCTATTTCGTCATTGCTGCGATCGGTCATGGCATGCGCGGTATGGCGTCGCTCGCGGTCATCCTCGGAGGAGTATGGTTCCTCGCGTCATTTCCTGTCTTCCTCGCAGGGTTCCATCTGCTCAGCTACAAGCGATGGGCGCGTATGGTATTGCAGGTCGCGGCGGCACTCGAACTGCTGACGTTCCCGGTGGGAACCCTGCTCGGCGTCTATACGCTTTGGGTGCTGCAACGCAAAGACACGAAAGAGTTATTCGGAGATTGTCCTCCGGAGAACAACGACGAAGAGCGCCTTGCCGCATAAGCCGCTTCTTTCTGACAGCCTGATTGGTCGAGAAACATGCCCGCCAAGGGATCGCGATTTCCAGGTCCAGTCGCCCTGGCGGTTGGTGGGATGCTCATTGTCCTCGGAGGGATGGCTTTTGTCCTTCGTGTTGTCGAGAAAGTACGGACAGGGCACGGATTGGACTACTACTTCACAGGTTGGGGTGTACAGGTCAACTATATTGGCGTACTCATTCTTCTCATACTCATTCCGGTGGTGGTTCTCGTGGGGTGGGGAATTCGGTGGTGGCAGCTGAGAGACGAGCGCGATTTCCGCAAACGGTATAACCTACCCAAAGACTCACACGACAGCTTGAATCTTGACGAATGAGGCGCCGGCCCGCCGCGCGCCGAAAAAGGCTAGGAAGTCCAGAATGCCCCCATTGTGTTCGCTGCTATCCCCTTTTCTTTCTCTATCTTCGGAGGTGCTCCCACCTCTTGCCAGGAAGTAGCTTATAAGCTACAATTGAGCCTGTGGAAGCCACGCCAAAGAGCTTCGTGTTTATGTCACTGAAGAGGGGCGGGAGCCATTCAGCGAATGGTTGGCGTCGCTTCGCGATGTGAAGGCTCTGCCAAGATGCGAGTGCGCTTGGATCGGGTCAGTCTGGGCGATTTGGGGGACTGTCACGGAGTGGGCGAAGGCGTCCAAGAGCTTCGAATCGATTATGGGCCCGGTTATCGAGTGTATTTTGGCCAAGAGGGCACGACCGTTGTTCTGTTGCTCTGTGGAGGCGATAAGAGTAAACAGGCCAAGGACATTGAAGTGGCCATACGATATTGGAGCGAGTACAGGAAGGCGGACATGAAAAACACTAAAGCCTATCAGTCGACCTTGATCGAAAGCCTACGTGATGCAGGCGAGGCCGAAGAATACTTGAATGCCGTACTGGAAGAAGAGGATCCTGAACTCTTCTTGCTGGCTTTGAGAAATGTGGCGGAAGCTCAAGGTGGAGTGGCGCAACTAGCTGAGAAGACCAAGCTCAACCGCGAAAGCTTGTACAAGATGCTCTCCGAGAGGGGCAATCCCGAACTCAGGAGCCTCGATGCGCTCCTGCACGCCTTGGGATTCCGTCTGGCCGTGACCGTGAATCGGTAGGCGTGAAACGTCAGGCGTAGGCGAAAGAACTAATGCCGCCGCGAGCCGTTCACTGGCTTGGCGGGTCGCTCTCAGCTTCTGCACCGGCGAGTTTGATGCCGTCAGCTTGCAAGGACGGGCGGCCATTGGCGGCGCGGATCAGATTCTCGCCCAGCTGTGTCATTGCGGCGCTGGTGCAGGGATGCTGGTCAAAGAACGCCGTGATCGGCAACATGGTCTTTGTCTGCATGTCGAGAAACTCTCTCGTACGGGCCCCAAACTCCTGGGTGGTCATTTCTGCGAACGACTTCGCCCCTTTGGCAGAAAACATGTTCTCCATCAAATCCTTCGCCCGATAGGCATTGCGGTCTTGGTACCATTGGCCCCACTGGGGGTCGAAGCGTGCGTCGATCGGATAAGGAATCGGGCGGCTTTCATATTCATGCTCTTGGTGCCCATCCATGAAGGTCTTGGTCTTGGTGATGACCTGATTCGGAATATTATAGGTGACGAACGATTGCACCTGCGCCTTGCATCGTTGCGAGAAAACTTCACCATAGTCCATGAACAGCACTCTGAATTCTTGGGATTTGTGGATTAACGTAAAGTCGCCATCAAACATCCGGCGCGCCTTGTCGAAGTAGCCCATCACGGAGCGGCCGGCAGGACTGTCCGGAGTATAGGCGGCCCAATAGGGATCCAGCTTGTAGACAATACCCGCCTTGCGCTTTGCCGCGATCGCGAAATCCTTGCGATACTCGGCTTTGACCAGGTGAAATTTCTCCCAGCGGGCCTTCACCGAGGCCAACGTGAGATCGTTATGCTCGGCGTCGTGGAAGAGCTTGAACTTCTTCGAACCTCGGTCCGGCGCGTTCAAGGCCAACTGGCCACCGCGTAGAGTGTAGTAATAGCCGGCAATCTGCGTTTCGGAGATCTGGCCGGTCCAATCTTTTCCCGCTCCAAGCGAAATATCTTTGAAGTAGTGCGCCACCCCGACGTTAGCGCGATCGCCGCAGGATGTCAGGAATGGTTTCAGGGTTTGGTTCAGCTCAGCCAAGAAAGCCGGCGCCGGGGCTGCCGATTCGTCCAGCGGAATGATGGTGGCGTTGGGGTCGGAGGGGGTATGCACAAGAATAATACCAACAGTCCCGCTCGCCGCCTGGGCCGACTCGCGAGCCTCCTGTTGAAGGGCGATGTCGGCTTCATAGCCTTTCGTAGCGGCTGCGCTCTTCTTTTTCTCCAGCTCCAAAGAAGCCGCGGTTGCTTGGGCATCTGTGAGCTCCTTCCGCCGATATCTTTGAAGCAGGTCAGCCCGCTCTTTCTCGACCGCATCGTTGACTGCTTGCTGTTCCGCGCGGATCGCACTGAGCCGCTTTTGATGCTCCGCATCGGGTAATTGTGGCGCGGCCGGTCCGGCACACTGCACCTTGCCGTCAGTGACGATGGCTTGGGGCGAGTGAGCCACATAATCCTTTCCAGTGGCAAACTGCGGGCCAAATAGTTTTGGCCTCACCTCACGGTAATCGAGGGGTTCGACGGATGGCCCCGCTTGGACAACAGTTGAGACCGCCATCGATACGAGCAGTACACTGAACGTCACCACGAGTCGTCTCATCGGCGTCTCCTTCTCGGATCATGTCTTTGAGACTACCACTCAGACAATGGAGACATTCTACGGCCCGACTGTGAGCTGGTCTAGGGGATGAGGCGAGAATATTTAAGGGGTAGTAGCTAGGGAGCAACAGCTGGAAGCCTGAGGGCCGGGAGATCACCCGGCCCTCAGGCATACGAAACTCTGGCTGTGGTCAGGATGGTCGCGAGGGCTTCTTTTATGGACGGGCAGCGCACAGCCCATCGCCGCAAAATTCAATGGCGCGGCAGGTTGCGCCCGTACAGGTTGCCAGGGCGTCTTTAATGCCGCGCAGCGTCTGCATCTGATAGAGCCGTCCGGGGTCCTGAGAATTGTGTTTGCTCGCAAGCTGGAATGGATCGTCATTTGCGTGCAGGTCGTATAACTCTGGAGTTTGCTCCGCCTCATCATACTCGACGTACAGCAGCTCGCTGATCGAGGTGTCGGCCGGACTGGTCCGGACAGCTTTATAACTGGGAACTTCAAGAAACGAATCGCTGGCCCGGATGTGTTCGACCAAGAAGCGCCGTCTCCAATCTACTTGCGGGTTGGAAAGCAGGGGGACCAACGACGTGCCGTCCATGGTCGAGGGTATCGGGGCGCCGGCCAGTTCAAGAATTGTAGGAGCCAGGTCGTTATTCAGGACGAATTGCGTCAGGGCGGGGGCTGTTGTGCCCTGAGGCAGCCGTATCTGCAACGGCACACGGATGGATTCTTCGTAGGCGTACAACTTCTGTGTGAGCCCATGCTGGCCGAGGAGAAAGCCGTTATCCGATGTGAAGAGAATGACGGTTCGGCTCAGTTCCTGCCGCTGGATCAATTTGAGGATCAAGGCACCGACCAGATCGTCGATCGACCGCATGGTTCGGATGCGATTGCCATAGTGGCGATTTAGATTGATCTTGTCGGCATCCGTGAGGCGGTCTCTGTCTTGGAGCCATTGGGGCTTATCGCTGACGTCGGCTTCGGCGAAGCTCGGGGTTTGGGGAAGCGTCAACGTGGAGGTAAAGCGATATCGCAACGCCGGTGTAATGTCCCAGGCCATGGCTTCGTGCCAGTCTGTCGTCCCTGGCGTCGCTTCGACATGCGGTGTTGTCGGCATCAGCGCAAGAAAGAATGGGGCGCTGTCATCTTGAGTCTCTGTTTGATCAATGAACTGTAGCGCGCGGTTTCTCACGTAGTCGGTTTGGTGGATGCCGAGTGAGGGAACGGTATGCTGGCCATTATCGTTAACCTGGTAGCCGTACATTGCAAAGTTAAATGGATCGAGAAAGCCGGCCCAGTCGTTCCAACCTGGGGGAATCGCCGTGAGATCGTTCATATCCAGCGGTTGTAGCGCGGCATTTCGTGGCGGGACTCCATCTTGGTCCAAATCGGCTAATCCGTATAGGGACAAATATTTTCCGATTAACGAGGTGCGATATCCTCTGGCCTGCAATTTGACCGGCAGGGTATCGCAGTCATGCATGTGCTCGATGACGGGTTGCGGGTCGTTGTTACTCTTGAATGGATGATTGTGGGAGTACTGCCCCTTCAAAAACGTAGCACGGGAAGGACAGCAAAGAGAGTTGGTGACGTAAAACCGCGAAAAGGTCAGGCCCTGGTCGACGAGGTACGTCTTGATATTAGGGAACAGCCCAGCAGCCAATCCGTGCTGAAAGGTCATCACATCCAAGTCGTCGACCATGATGACGACAATATTCGGTTGGGTTGGGGAAGGGGCCGTCGGGGTGACATTGCACAATGGAGGATGGGCAGCTCCAGCGACCGCTGGCAGACAGGTCGTCAAGGCGAATAGTCCTAAACCAACCCACTGCCTGAGATTGTTCTTCATCGCGATGCCTCCAAGGCCTAGAGATGTCGAGCAAGCCTCTCAAGAATATCTTACGGGATCATAATAGTCACTAGGTAGTTACGCGAGCCTCTCGGATGTAGGTGTGGGGTTTCAATCTGACCGAGTCGGCTGGCTCATGAGCCAGAATGGGGTCTGCCGTGTCTCTTCGACAAGCGCCATTCGACAGGCTCAGGGCAGGTAGCTCGACAGGCTCACCACAGGCCCTTCGATAAACTCAGGGCAGGCACGGCAGGCCGCGAGGCGACGCCTCACGTCGCGACGGTGACCCTATTCTTTTTGAGGATCGCTACCACCTTAGGGATGTCGGGAGGACCAGGGGGTATTTCCTGGTCGATATCGGTGAACATCTGTGACGCCAAACTGCCCTGGCCGGTGATCTCAAGCGTCTTCCCGCCACCGGCGCCGTAGCGAAAACTGTGCACCGTGCCGCCGGGCAGGTGGATGAGGGTGCCAGGCGTCGCCACCACGGTCTTCCCCGCGTAGGTGAACTCGACGGTTCCATGCAGGACAAAGAAGGCTTCGTCCCAGGCGTGACTATGCGGTGGAGGGCCGGTCCCTTCGTCGCCTTCCTGGACCGTGACCTCGTAGCCCTGCGTCGCGGCGTTCGACGCCAGCACCGTCACCTTCGTCCCGATCACGTTCAGCGCACGGGCGTAGTTGTTGGGCATCACCACAAACGGTTGGGTCTTCATGGGGTAGGGCCTCCTGTGCGGATAAACGGGGCGAGTGGCAAGGACGCGAATCTGAACCGAGGACGGAGGACACGCTACGCTTCTTGGAGAGATTGTGTCAACGACGTGAGCTTGGGAGCGCTACGATGGCAAGGATGGGCGCGCCGCGAAGCTGTTCTCGACACCGTTTTCTTCACGCGAACTGGTCGGAGAAATTCGACTCGTGGCGACAGCCGAAGGCTACCTCGAAGCGGTCCTAACTGGGCGGTATGAAGGAGTTTTGAAGCTGGCCGTTGGGGGAAAGTTAATTAACATGCTTGCGGGGGCTCGATTCGGTCACGATTTAACCCGTCGGTGACGATTGCGTTGACGGCGTGAATTCCGGCCCTTTGGCCGGTATCGAGGGAGTACCTCCTCCGTGCTCTGAAGCAGAGTTCAGATGTCTCTGCTGAGATCAACCCTTGTCAGTATCGGCCTTCTTGCATTGGCCCCCTCACACACCAATAAAAGTATTTGACATGTGGTGGAGGGGCGTCTTCTTGGGCAGCCGTGGCGAGGATGGCTTTCCCGATACTTAGATGAACAAGCCAAAATACACTCTTACTCGCTGGATTGTAGTCTGCTGTCGCCGACCAATATGTGTAGTTATCGCCATTCGTCGGTAAATTAAACGGGTGGCCTTCGGGTAGCATGACGGGCCTTCCTGGCTTTCCACGGCGATCAACAAGCGTCATGATCTCGTTTATAGATGGAAGGCGCCATCCCCAAACTCCCCCGGCAGCCATATTAAGGCAATTAGTTTTCGCCTCTTTCCAAGTCACTTTTTCCGGGGATGGCTCCCTATCCCAAACAAGACCCGTATTATTGTCCCGTACAGCTGAGTCGGCAAATTCAGAAAGAATTTTGAAACGACTGTCACTTGGGAGGTTCTTATCCCATATCTGTGCCAAGCTTAAATTCAATAAACAAAAGCAATTGGTAAACACGATAGTCGTAGTCACCAAAATTAAACGTCTCAAATTGCCACCTCCTGCTTTTTAAATAAGGCAAAGCTTCCAGAGAATCTTTGACTTTGAACACTCGCCCAGACCCACCTTCGCCAATAACGTCAGTGTTTGAATAGGTGTCTGCCAGTGTTTCAAAAACCTTGGGGATTTACTCATTGGTGATCCGGCTAGCTAATATACATTCTTAGATCTGTGCCCGTGACCGGCTCTATACCACCTCCTGCTACCTGCCAGCAACTCACACGGCAAAGAAAAACCCCTTGTAACCGTTGACGATTACAAGGGGTTCTGATGCTTCGGTTGGTTTAGGAAGCCGCTGCTCTATCCATTTCAGTTATGCAGCTATAATGTAGGTACGATACTCAAGAGGCCTGATGTATGTCTAGCTGATCTTCCGGCGTACTTGTGCATGTGTTGAACGTGCGCGTACCAGCGGCTTGTAATACAAATGCTCCCTCCAAGCTCGCTCGACCATTCCTCCTTTGCCTGAGATCGCATTCGCGATCTCAGGACCTCAAATCGCAAATCTCAAATGGCAGACAAAATACAAATGTTCCCACCGAGCTTGCTGATGTCCCACTCCCTCCTCGGATGAGAGGCTGCCGGGCGGCCTGGGTCGGTCCCATCGTGCGCGCGTCGAAAGCTACAATGTTCCCTCCAAGCTTGCTCGTTCTCTCTTCCTCAGGCAGGTGAGGATGGATGGGTTGTGAGGCGACATGCGATGGCATGCAGGTCTTGGTAGCCACGGTCGCCGGAGGCGATGCCGAGCACTGTTCGATGTTCCATTCAGACTTGTCTGGAATGGAACGAGTTGCACAGGCAAGCTGGCTACCAAGCCTGCAGTTTCTGCCATCGCCGGAGCCGAGCGGCTCTCCATCCTCATATCCATCATAGCTTCCCACATAGCTTCCCAAACGTCCTCTCAAAAAACTCCCTCACCCTCCCCATATTCTCCTCCACATCCGACTTCAAATGCCTTGCCCCCGCCTGCCAATCCTCCGTCCTCTATCCCCCTCGCCTCGCCAGGAAAATGAACTCATCCGACTCCGCCGGCGAGGCTGTTGAAGGGGATTGGCTAGAGCAAGGTTTGGAGTTTGCTCAGGGTTTCCATGAGCACGGCAGGTGAGGCGATACCTTTCTTGACGGCTTTTCGCTTTTTCCAGTCGAGATTCTTCACTTGATCCGCCAGCACGACGCTCGTTCGGTGACGGTCGTCGCTGACGAGGACTTCGAAGGGATAACCTTTCCTCTGGCTGGTCATGGGGCAGCAGAGCATGAGTCCGCTGGCCCGGTTGTAGCTCGCTGGTGAGAGGACAAGTGCGGGGCGGTGTCCGGCCTGTTCGTGACCCGCTTGTGGATTGAACTGGAGCCACACGATATCGCCGCGGTCCGGGACATACGAGGGTTTCTTCATCACCAGATCTCGCGACCGACCGGGTCGCCGGAATCGATCTCGCCATGCCGATTCTGTTTGCTGATGCGTTTCACGAGGTCGTCGAGGCGATACACCCGACGGACATGGGGCTTGAGCACGACATTGCCATCCTGCACTTCGATGTCCAGATCATCCTGCACTTTGAGGCCGACCTGCGTGGCCACGGCCTTGGGAACGCGAATGGCCAAACTATTGCCCCACTTCTGTGCTCTCGTTTTCATAGATCCTCCGTGTAGATACGGTGTAGATACTATGCCGGCTGGTCGGCCGAGTCAAGGGTGCGACGCGGTGTGAGCCGAATACGGGCCGTATTCGGCTCAGAGCGGTCCGAACGTGCGCTCGAAGAAGGCTTTGGTGTGTGTCATGTGCTCGTCGATGTCTGTCCGGAGATGGCGGGCCCCTGCTTGCCAGTCGTCAGTGGTGTAGCCGATACGGCGGGCGAGGAAGATGAATTCGTCGGAGTCTGCCGGCGGCAGCACCAAATCCTTCGCGTGGCCCCGGACCATGCGGAGGCCGTCGATCAACATGCGGAGAAACAAATAAGCTCGTCGCAGATGCTCGCCGTCCTGCCGGCTCACGATCCCGCATTCCACTAAGCCTGCTAAGGCCTGCATCGCATTCGGCGTGCGCAAGACGGCCTGCTTGTGGCCATGCATAAGCTGGAGATATTGGATGGCGTACTCGATATCCACGACTCCACCGGGACTGAGCTTCACATTCGTCGTGCCATGCTCGACCAATTGTTTGAGCTGCTGCCTGCGCAAATCGAGGGCGGTGGGCAGATCCCAGGCTGCGCCGCTATAGACGAAGCGATCGCGATAGGCTTCGACCTGTTTGCCCAATGACACGTCACCTGCCACATGCCGTAGCTTGATCAAGGCTTGGCGCTCAAACGGCGCGGCCAATCCCTTCTCGCTGTAATAGTTGGTGATCTCGTCGAACGGGTTGGCGAGGAACCCCTTGCCGCCGTGCGGGCGCAGACGGGTGTCGATATGGAAGATGCCTTCCTGTTTGGCCTCGATCCGTTGGAGCAATTCCTGAGAGAGCCGCTCGAAGTATTCGCTGTTCTCGATGGCCTGCTTGCCGCTGGTGCGTCCTGCTCCGCCATAGACGAAGAGCACTTCGATGTCGGACGCATAGCCCAGCTCGTGGCCGCCGAATTTGCCGGCGCCGAAGATGGCAAAGGGGCAGGGTTTCTTATTGGCCAAGCGAGGTTCGCCATACTGTTTCTTCAGCTTGGCCTGGCAATCGACGAGGCTGCGCTGGACGATGACTTCAGCCAGCTGCGTGAGCGCGAGCGAGAAATCGGCCAGGCTCGTTCCCGGCTCCACGATGTGTTTCATGTCGATGCGGAACAGCTCGCGGTCTTTGAATTGATTGAGCGCAGCTTTCTTGGCCTCATCGGTCTTCGCCTTGTCGACCAGCTTGTCGAGTTCTTTCTTGAGCATAGCCTGTGGCTTGATGAGCGGCGCGTCGCGGTAGTCTTGAAGGAGCGGCAGGAGATTGTCGTGCTGGCGTCTAAGGAAATCCTCCCACAGGAAATCGCTCGCGCCAAGGAGGCGCGCGAGGAGGGGAAAGGTTTTCCTGTCGCTCAGGAACGCCAGGACTTCCTGTTGGGCCTTGCCTTTCGTCTCCTGCACGATCAGGTCGAGGAACTGGTCGAACGATTCGAGCGCTTTGGTCGGATCCGGTGCCCAGGTGAGGGCATGGGTGAACTGCTTGATGAGCACGGCGGTGAGCCGAAGCTGCTGCTGGTCTTCCGCGTCGGTGAGTTTTTGCCCATAGCGGTTTCGCACGGAGAAGCGGTCGTGCAGTTTGGCTCCGTCGATTTCAATTTGCGCCTTCGCGATGTAGATGTTGCGCATGGCCAGCGCGTTGGCGAAGGCGTAGAGGAAGGCCGGTGTGTCGTCGGAACGGATATCCATAATCGTATCCGTCGGCGACTGGCTGTTGTCGAAGGTAATCTGCACCGGATGGAGCAGGCCGCTGAATGAGCCACGCCGTTTCCCGAGCTGCTCGACCAGATGGCGATTGACCGCGTGGCGCGCCTCTTCGAATCGGTTGCCATCGAGGAGGGTGATGACGGCGGCGAGTTCCTGTGCCAATCTGGCCTGGTCGTCGGAGCCGAATGATGCGCCGCGCACTGGCTGTACGCGAAAGACGTCGACGATCTTTTTGCGACTGAGGCCCGGCCGTCCCTTGGGACGCTGGCGTGGGGTACTGTAGGCGACTCTGGTCGCCGGTGCTGCGGCGTCGGCAAAGGTGTAGATTTGTCCTTCTTCGATGTTGAGGCTGAAGGCGGACAACAGTCCGCAGATCATGGCGAATTCGGAAAAGTAGTCGTAGGCGACGATGGTCAGGTCGAAGCGATCCCCGCGCTGCTCCGAGATGGCGAGTTCGCAGGGATGGTCCGGGGTGAGCTGTGCGGCAAGGCGCACATGTTGCGCGATCGTGGCCGGGGAGACGCGCCGGAAGTACTCCTGGTCCATGCGGGCGACGAAGTCCTGCAGGATGTCGGCGGGCACGTCGGCGCAGAGCGATTCGAGTTGGGTGAGGAGGTCATGACGGGCCGATTCGCTGGTCGACATGGGGGCCCAGTATACCGAAACCGGGAGGCAGTGCGTAGAGGAGCTTGTCCCGATCCAGTATAATGCCGCGCGAAGTTGGAAGCTGTGCCAGATGAGGGGATAGGGGTGAGGAGTGTTGTGAGGCAGTGCGAAACCATGGGATGCGAGGCGTGAAGCGCCGGCCTGTGCAGCATGGTGAGTCTCGGCCTCCCGCCGGCAAGCCGCGGCCTGTTGCGCCCCAGCTGGTAAGGCCGAACCCTAGACCGGTCTTGTTGGCCCAGGAACGGAAGCCGGAGGAGATCCGGGCGATCCTCTCCGCCTATGGCCTGACGGACATCGAACAGGCCGATCGCAACCTCCAGGCCATGGCCGGTCACCCGCACGAGCGCCGCCAGCTGGCCGAGATCCTGCCGCTGTTGCTGGAGTCGACCAGCCGCACCGCCGATCCCGATCAAGCCTTGAACCATTGGGAACGGCTGCTGGACGAAGTGTCGCGCGCTGCATTCCTGGAATATCTCCGCAGTTCTCCTCGCATGATGGATCTGCTCTGCACCATCTTCGGAAACAGCGACTCGCTCGCCTTTACCATCATCCGCGATCCGAACTTGGTTTACTGGCTGGCCGAAGAGGACGTGCTCTCGAAGCCGGCGACCCGTGCTGGGATCGAGCAGCCGTTGCGAAAACAATTGGCCCGATTGACCGTCAAGGAATTGAAGTTGGAGGTGCTCCGGCGGGTGCGGCGCCGGGAAATGCTGCGGATCGGTGTGCGCGACCTGCTGCGGCTGGCCGATGTGCCGGAGACGACCGCGTCGCTCGCGGATCTGGCGAGCCTGTTGATCCATGCCGCCTACGACGTCGTCGATACGGACTTGCGGGGCGTGTATGGCGTGCCGATGCACAAAGACCGGCAGGGGAAGTGGGTCGAGACCGGGTTTGCCGTCATGGGCATGGGAAAACTCGGTGGCCACGAGTTGAACTATAGTTCGGACGTCGATCTCATCTATGTCTACGCCTCGCACGAAGGGGAGACCAGGGCGCCGCGCGGGACGTCGTCGTCGAAGCCAGCGGCAGCCGGCATTTCCAACGAAGAGTATTTCGAGATCTTGTCGCGGGAGTTGACGAAAGCCTTGGCTGAACAGACGGGTGAAGGCTATGTTTTCCGCGTGGATCTCCGGTTGCGGGCAGAAGGGACGGTGGGGCAGCTGGCCCGCTCGTTGGACGATTACAAGAAGTACTATGCGACCCGCGGCGTCGTCTGGGAGCGCTTGGCTCTGCTCAAGGCCTGGCCGGTTGGCGGCTCAATGGAAGTGGGGCAGGCGTTCTTGAAGCTGGTGAAGCCCTTTATCTTCGGTGCGGGGGGCAAGCTGGACCGGACGCAGGCCCTCAGGATCGTTCAGGACGTGCGGTCGGTGAAAGACCTGATCGACGCGAAGATGGCGGATCGCGGTCATACGCAGCGGAATGTGAAGCTGGGCACAGGCGGGATCCGAGAAATCGAGTTTCTGGTGCAGACGGTGCAAGTGCTCTTGGGCCGGAAGGTGCCGGCCCTGCTGGATCGCGGCACATTAGGGGCGCTCCAGCGCCTGGCGGCCAAGAAACTCCTGACGGTGCAGGAGCGGGATGCATTGGCCGCAGCCTACGTCTTTCTGCGCGATGTCGAGCATAAGCTGCAGATGGTGCATGATTTACAGACCCATGCCTTGCCGGACGACGGCCTGGAGTTGGAACAATGCGCGATTCGGATGGGCTATGAGGAGCTGGATCGTGCCGCAGCCTGCCGACGGTTTGCGGAAGACCATGCCCGGCACACGAAGGCCGTGCATGATTGCTTCGTCGGATTCTTTGCTGACCCAGAGCGATCGCCGCTTTTCAAGGCTGTGGTGACATCGGCAGGGTAGGGGACCGGCTCACTGAACCGGTCGATGGGTGCCTGTTCCGGTCTCGCACCAATGGGGACAGCCGCTAATACGAAAGGCAGCGGCCGCCTACATTCTTGTCCGGATAGTGCCCGATCCGCTTTCGGCCACGCATTTGTGGCAGGCGGCGGAGGTAATCTTGGCGCTCAGCTTCTCTTCGAGATAGTCTTCAATCCGTTGCCAAAGTCCGGCGCTGGTCTTTACTCGTTTGCATTTCGGGCAGACACAGAGTGACCCGCGCAGCTGGCTGAGTTCCTCCACCTTTCTGCCCAACGTCTTGGTGGCTTCGGACAGTTCGCGCTCCCGCTCGACCCGGTTGTCGAACTCCTCTTTGAGGCTCATGGCCATGGAGACGCGGGCGACCAATTCGGCGGGGATGACCGGCTTGCGGATGTAATCCGTCGCGCCCGCTGTATACGCCGCCTTGATGTCATTCGGGTCGGTCTTGGCGGTGACGATGATGACGGGAAGATGCTCGAACCGCTCATCTTCCCGGATCTTGCGGCAGGCTTCCAGCCCGTCCATGTCGGGCATCAGGAGATCCATCAAGATGATGTCCACCCGAGTGGTTGTGGTCTCCTGGCCGCCGCTCCTCAGTCTGTTGATCGCTTCCGCCGCCGATCCGGCAAATTCCAGCGACCGATAGCCGGCCTGTCGGAGCGTGGCGGCAAGCAGGTCGCGCTGTTCTTCGAAGTCGTCGACGATCAGGATGCTCATGACACGTTCTCCTTCATGCCGCTCAGGCGGCGCGATGTTGTGGGTTCGTGTTTCCGAAGCGCGATTGGGCCTGCTGAATCGCTTCGATCAGGTGCGCAACATGATGGGTGATCAGATGTACGTCTTTGGCGAGGGCGGCCTGTTCGAGGGCGCCGCCGATCTGTCCGATCTCATCCAGTCCATAGGAACCGGCCAGTCCTTTGATGCGATGGCCGATGGTCCGAATCTGCTCGAAGTCCTTTACGCCGAGGGCGTTTTCCAGGGCATCGATGTCGCGGCGGCGGTTCTGTAAGAATTTCGGGCGCAGATCGGCCAAGGTCTGGTCCATGCCTTCCTGCTCCGGTATGGAGGGCGGCGGCAGAGAAGTCGATTCACCGGCGCCGCCGCGTGAGGCGTAGCGTCCGATGGCGTCGAGCAGCTGTTCCATCTTGATCGGCTTGGTCAGATAGTCGTCGCATCCGGCTTCGAGACTTTCCCGTTGGGCTTCCAGCATGCCGTTGGCGGTGAGGGCGACGAGAGGGGTGCGGGGCCGTCCTTTGACCGCTTCCCAATTTCGAATCAGCTTCGTGGCCGTGAGGCCGTCCATCTCGGGCATGTGGAGGTCCATAAAGACGAGGTCGTAGGGCCGCTCTTTGAAGAGCGACAACACTTTGGTACCGGTGGAGGCACATTCGATCCGGTGCGCCGTGCCACGGAGATAAAGACGGAAGACTTCCTGCGTTTCCATCGAATCTTCCGCCAGCAGAATCGAGAGCCCTCGGGTGGCCAGGGGGATGGACGCTTGGGACGGAGCCACGGTCGCCGGTTGCTGGTGCGCGGCTGGCTGGGGCCTCTCCGCGCTGGGCTGCAGCCCCTTGAATGGAATCGTGAAGGAGAAACGGCTGCCGTTGCCCTTCGCGCTTTCGACCCAGATCCGGCCGCCCATGAGTTCGACTAGGCGTTTGCAGATCGAGAGGCCCAGCCCAACGCCGCCGTATTTGCGGTTTGACCGCGAGTCGGCTTGGGTAAACCGGTCAAAAATTGTGACGCAGTGCTCGGGTTCGATGCCGATGCCGGTGTCGGCGACGGCAAACTGGACCAGGTGGGCATGGTGCGAGTCGGACGAGGGTGTGACGCTGACCGTAATCCGGCCGTGATTGGTGAACTTGATCGCATTGCGGATCAGATTCAGCAGGATCTGTTGCAGGCGATGGGAGTCGCCCTCGACTTGGGCTGGCAGTGAAGGTGCGAGTTCGACCGTCAGGTGGAGGCCTTTCTCTTCGATCTCCGTCCGTAACAGGTCAGCGGCTTCTTCCACGATTTCCTGCAGGATGAAGGATTCCGAGATCAACTCCAATGTGCCCGATTCGGTTTTAGCCGCCAGAAGCAGGTCTTCGATGAGGCGAAGGAGGCCGTCGCTGGCTTTCATGCAGCGCTGAACCAACCCGCGTTGTTCTGGCCCCAGCTCCGTGCGCAACAGGTAGTCCGAGATACCGACGATGGCGGTCAGGGGGGTACGCATTTCGTGGCTCATGTTGGCCAAGAAGTCGCTTTTCGTCCGGCTCGTCTCTTCGGCGGCCAACACCGAGTCCAGGAACGCCTTCTCCGTCTTTTTCTTGTGCGTGATGTCCTGCCCAATGGCGATGACGCCGCCGGGGTTGCCGTTCAAGTCCATGAAGCGGCTCACGTTCCACGACATCACTTTCTGGGTTCCGTCGGCGGCGATGACTGGATTCTCGAAGCCTCTGGTCACAGAGCCTGTCAAGACCTGTTGCAGGTCTGCCGTGACGTCAGCGCGCGCTTCTTCCGGCAGGCAATGGTCGGCGTAGTGTTTACCTGCCAGTTCACGGAGCGATCGCCCATACAGCGCTTCCGCTTCGCCGTTCATGTCCAGCACCTCGCCGTCCCGATTGAGGACGAGAATGGCGCTGGCGGCATGGTCGAACAGAGTGCGCAGCCGGTCTTGGCTTGCCTTGATCGTGGCATCCGCCTGTTTGCGTGCCGTGATGTCCCGAATGAACGAGGCGAAGAGCACCTGCTCACCGATGTGCAGAGGAATGATCGTGAGTTCGACGGGAAATACCTCGCCGTTTTTGCGGAGCGCCATGATTTCGATGCGTTGACGAAGGATCTTCGATTCCCCCGTGGAGAGGAAACGCTGCATCCCGGCGGTATGGGCTTCCCGGTATTGGGGAGGGATGATGAGGTCCGATAGCCGCCGCCCGACCGCTTCGGACCGCGAGTATCCGAAAATCGATTCGGCCTGGGGATTCCATTCTACGACGAGCCCGTCCCGGTCCATGGAAACCACGGCATCCAAGGCGTCGTGGATCATGGTCCGGAATCGGCTTTCTTGCGCCAACAATTCCCGCTCGGCACGCTCCCTGCTGGTATGGCTCGTGAAGAAGCTGACAAAGAGGCCGATCACCAGGACCGCGGTGCCTGCCGCGATCACCATCGCCTGTAGTTTCTTGCGCGAGATCTCGTCGATCCGGGCCTGGACCATTTCCTCTATGACGGGAATGATCAGGTCGTGCAGCCCGGAACCGGCTGAGACGGCTTCTGTGGTCGCGGCAACGATGCTCCTATGGCGGGCCCGCGAGTCCGTTCCCCCGTTCGTCATGGCGTGCAGCAGGGCGAGTACGCGGCTGACGGCCTTGTCGGACGTTTGGATCCCGGGGGTCAGGCGCTGGCGCAACGAACTCTCCGATGCGCTGACGAAGACCTGTTTGAAGTTGTGCCGGATCAGGTCATGGGTATGGCTGATCAAGGTGGCATAGCGAAAGATGACGACTTTCTCCTCTTGCGAGAGGGCGGAGGGGACCGTTTCTCTCAGCAGTCTCGCGCGGATCTGTCCCAACTGCTCAAGCAGAGTGGGCAGCTGAGTCACCGCTGTATCGATGAGGTAGTAGCTGGCGAGAGCGGGGTCCAATATCAGATGAGATTGGTTTGCCACATTCACGATCAGGTCAATGAGTTCGCCGATCAGGGCGGTCTGTGCGTCGAATCGTTCCTGCGCGCTCATCGAGTCGGCATGGTCTCGAAGGGGTTCCCAGTGGCGCCTGATGCGGGCCCAAGAGCCTGTCGTCTGTAGTGTGGCGCCCAGTCTCTCGTCGAGCGCTTCGAGCGCGTGGATATCGCGGTCGACCTGGCTGCGGGCTGCGGCCAAGCGGGCCTGAAAGGTTTCGTCATGCTTCTCGATGTACAGATAACGATGAAAGAGGAGGTCTCGCTCTAGGGTGAATGTGGCGTGGATGTATTCCGCGCCCAGCAGTTCTTTCGCCGCAACATCGATGCGGTGGTTGAGCTCCGCCAGCAAAGACAGGAAGAAGTACAGGGCGATGCCGAGAAGCACCATGAACAGGGTTGTGACGGAGATGAGCCTCTTTCGCGTCGTGCGGCGAAGCTGCTTGGGCAATGTCGAAATTATGGCGCCAGACTGTGCCACGGTACTCCTATCGCAGGCTGCTCCGATGCTTCCGGTCACAGCCGAGACAAGGGGAGGTCGGTGTTCGTGCCAGTAGGGCCGGACAGACCTACGTAGACTTGCTCAGTATAGGGACAAATGCCGAGGGGGCAAACCGAAATGAACTTTTCGGCAGATTGAGCGTCTTGCAGGAAGATGCAGGAAGGTGTGAGGAGGCAGGAAACAGGAAGGGCCCGGCGGTTGACCCGTCGGGCCCTCTGTGTCAGGCCAGGGTACTCAGCACTAGATTTAGTACATCCCTTCCATGCCGTGGCTGTGGCCATGTCCGCCGCCGGCCGGTTCCTTCTTCTCTTCCGGGATCTCGGTGATCATGACTTCGGTGGTGAGCATCAAACCCGCCACGGAGGCCGCGTTCTGCAGGGCGCAGCGCGACACCTTGGTCGGATCGATGATGCCGGCCTTGATCATGTCCACGTACTCTTCCGCCGCGGCGTTGAAGCCGAACGCGGTGTTCTTGTCGGCGCGGACTTTCTCCACGACGACCGAGCCTTCGCCGCCGGCGTTGGTGACGATCTGGCGGATCGGCTCTTCGAGCGAGCGCCGGATGATGTTCACGCCGACTTGCTGCTCAGGCGCCAGTTTCAGGGAGCCCAGCGCATCGATGCAACGGAGATAGGCCGTGCCGCCGCCCGGCACGATGCCTTCTTCCACCGCCGCCTTCGTGGCGTGCAGCGCGTCTTCAACGCGGGCTTTCTTTTCCTTCATTTCAGTCTCGGTCGCGGCGCCGACGTTGATGACGGCCACACCGCCGACGATCTTGGCGAGGCGCTCTTGGAGCTTCTCGCGATCGTAGTCGCTGGTCGTCTCTTCGATCTGGGCCTTGATCTGCTTGACGCGGGCTTCGATCTTCTTCGGGTCGCCGTAGCCTTCGACGATCGTACTGTTGTCCTTGTCGATCGTCACGCGCTTGGCGCGGCCGAGGTCGGTCAACTTCACGTTCTCGAGCTTGATGCCGAGGTCTTCCGAGATCACCTGACCGCCGGTGAGGATCGCGATGTCCTCCAGCATGGCCTTCCGGCGATCGCCGAAGCCCGGAGCCTTCACGGCCGCCACGTTCAACGTGCCGCGCAGCTTGTTGACCACGAGGGTTGCGAGCGCTTCGCCTTCGACTTCTTCCGCGATGATCACGAGCGGCTTGCCCATTTTGGCGACCTGCTCGAGGATCGGGAGAAGGTCCTTCATGCTGCTGACTTTCTTTTCATTGATGAGAATGAGCGGCTCCTCGACGGAACATTCCATCCGCTCGGCATTGGTGACGAAGTAGGGGGAGATGTAGCCGCGATCGAACTGCATGCCCTCGACGACGTCCAGTGAGGTGGACATCGATTTGGCTTCTTCGACCGTGATCACGCCGTCTTTGCCGACCTTCTCCATCGCTTCCGCGATGAGGTCGCCGATGGTCTTGTCGTTGTTGGCTGAAATCGTCCCGACCTGGGAAATCTCGGTCTTGTTCTGGCAGGGCTTGCTGAGCTTCTTGAGTTCGCCCACGACCACTTCGACGGCCTTGTTGATGCCGCGCTGAATTTCCATCGGGTTCGCGCCGGCGGTGATGTTCTTCACGCCCTCGCGGTAGATGGCTTGCGCCAGCACGGTGGCGGTGGTGGTGCCGTCACCCGCCGTGTCGCTGGTCTTGCTGGCGACTTCTCGGACAAGCTGGGCGCCCATGTTTTCGTACGGGTTCTTGAGTTCGATTTCCTTCGCGACGGTCACGCCGTCCTTCGTGATCGTCGGGGCGCCGAACTTCTTGTCGAGAATGGCGTTCCGGCCCTTCGGTCCGAGGGTCGCCTTGACCGCGTCGGCCAACTGGTTGACCCCTTTGAGAATCGAAGCGCGAGCCGCTTCGCTGTACATTAGTTGCTTAGCCATGTGAGTCCTCCCTTATTCAGTCTTCCGGTGGTTCGAATTAGCTGGTGAAAATGCCGAGAACGTCTTCTTCCTTGAGGATCAAGCACTCTTCGTCCTCGATCCGGAGCTTGCTGCCTGAATACTTGTCGAAGAGCACCTGGTCGCCGACCTTCACGTTCTCGACCTTCTTGCCGACGGCCTGCACGACGCCCCGCTGCGGTTTTTCCTTGGCAGAATCCGGCACGTAAATCCCGCCGGCCGTCCGTTCCAATTCCTCTGTATAGGTGACGAATAGGCGGTCGCCCAGGGGTTGGAAGCCCTTGGCCACGTTTTTCTTCTCCTTGGCTGCAGTGCTCATAACGGAACCTCCTCGTGATAGTTAACGTGAGTGAAAAGTTTGATGAATTTAGTACGGGTTCGAACTCGATTCAGCCAGCCCGAATGCCCCGGCAGATCCGCCTGACTACAAACTGGTGCTCTAGATAGCCCCCTCTCTATCCAAGTCAAGGGGGCCATTACAGAAAAACTTCATCCCCGGCTGGATTGGAGAAGCCGAATCATAACCGATTGAGATTCCAATATTCTAGGGAATTCTGGCGAGCGGGAGGACAAGCGGTTAAGCGCGTAACTGGTCGAAATCCTTTACGTCTTTCTTGATGAAGTCGCGGAGGCGCTTGATGATGCGGGCTTCCAATTGGCGGGTCCGCTCCTTGGTGATACCGTACTTCGCGCCCAGGTCATCCAGGGTCAGGGGCGTCTCGGACAGAATGCGGTTGCGGAGGATATCTTCGTCGCGTTCCTCTAAGGTTTGAATGAACTCGGCGAGTTTAGCCCGGAACAGCGTCTGCAGTTGCTCCTGCGCCAGGCGCTCGTCGGCCGGGGTCTGCTGCGAAGGGAGGATGTCCAGGAGGCTGCCGTCCTGGTCCTCGCCGATCGGCTGGTCCAGCGAGAGTTCCCAACTCCCGAGCCGCTGGTCCATCTCTACGACGTCGCGTTCCCGCACGTTCAACCGGTCCGCGAGCAACTTTGTGTCCGGCGCAAAGCCCTCCCGCTCCAGCTTCGCCTTTTCTTTCTTGAGATTGTAGAACAGCTTGCGCTGATCCTGGGTCGTTCCAATCTTCACCAGCCGGTAGGTGTTCAGGAGATAGCGGAGGATGTAGGCGCGCGACCACCAGGCGGCATAGGCGTGGAAACGGACGTTTTTCGAGGGGTCGAACTTTTTGATCGCCTGCATCAGCCCGACATTGCCTTCTTGAATCAAGTCCATGTGGTCGGCGCCGGTGTGGAGATACTCGGCGGCGATGGCGACGGACACACGCAGGTTGGCCATGATGAGCTTGACCGCGGCCTCGCGGCTACCGTGCTGACGGTATTCTTCGAAGAGCCGCAACTCTTCTTCTTTGGTCAGGTAGGGATGCCGGCGCACCTCGGCGAGGTACTGCTGCAGGGCCGTGACCGGCACCACGGCGGTCTGGTCGGCCTGTCCCTCGCCGGCCGGGCCAAGCTCCATGGCAGACTCGGAGCGGCTCAGCTCCTCGTCGGAGGGTCCGAGAATTTCCGGTTCGAGAATCTCGTTGAGCGGTTCCTCGTCGGGCTTGCCCATGGCGAGCGCAAACTATAACAGAATGTCGTGAGCCGACATAGATGTCGGCTCGGCCCTGCTTCCCTTGCGCGGACGAAACGCCGTCCCCTATAAGAGAGAGACGAGGTGAGGTGTGACGCAAGACGGACAGGATGGAAAGGTCGACTCGATGAACGTGGTTGAAACATTCAAAAGCGGCCATTGGCCCTCGTTGGCTGGCGCCTGGTTGCACCTGACCGTGAGTTTCATGGTCTGGCTGCTGATGGGTGCGCTTGCCATCCCACTTGCGGAGGAGCTGCAGCTGAACGAGCAGCAACTTGCCTGGCTCGTGGCGTTGCCGTTGTTGAGCGGGGCCGGTCTGCGGATGGCGGCCGGCTGGGCTGCGGATTGGATCGGGACGAGACCTACTGCGGTTACGCTGCTGCTGGCGGAGCTCGCGGCCTTGCTCTGGGGGTGGTGGGGTGTCGGCACGTATGAATCGGCCCTCGTCCTCGCCCTGTGTCTGGGGTCCGCCGGCGCCAGCTTCGCCGTGTCGTTGCCGCTCGCCGGCCGGGCCTATCCGCCTGCGTCACGCGGGTTCGTGCTGGGCCTGGCGGCATCCGGAAATGTGGGCACGGTGCTGATTCTCTTTCTCGCACCACGTTGGGCCGCCGCCATGGATTGGCACCGCGTCTGCGGGCTGATGGCGATGATTGTTGGCGTCACGCTCGCCGGCTTCACCGTGCTGGTTCCACATGAAGCACCGCTCCCGCCCCACCGGGTGGAATGGTGGCATCACGCCGCGCAGATGGTTCGCCGCCGCTCCGCCTATTGGCTCTGTTTCCTCTATGCGATCACGTTCGGCGGCTTTGTCGGGTTCTGTAGCCTGTTGCCGCTCATTCTCCATGACGTCTATCGGATGGATGCCGTGACGGCCGGCGGGGTCGCCGCGCTCTGCGGATTGGGCGGCAGCGTGGCCCGGCCGATCGGGGGGTATTTGGCGGATCGGCAAGGTGGGTTGCGGATGCTGCACTATGTGTTGCCGGTGGTGGCCGGCGCCATTGTCGCCGTCCTGAGTCCATCTTTCCCCATGGCGTTAGGGATGATGCTCGTGACCACGGCGGCCTTAGGCGTCGGCAACGGGGTGGTGTTTCAATTGGTCGCCGAGTGGTTTCCCAACGAGATTGGATTGGCTTCGGGAGTGGTCGGTGCTGCCGGCGGATTCGGGGGCTTTCTGCTGTCGATGGGCGCCGGTACGCTCAAAGGACTGATGGGGAATTATGAAGCCGGCCTCTGGCTCTTCGCGGGGTTTGTCATGTGTGCCTGGGGAACCGTCATTGTGGCACTACGGGCCAGGGGCTCCTCGACGATTCCTGCCTCTTCATAAGGAGGCCGGATCTTGAGCCGTCCGGTCTAAAAAAGTAATGTTAAATGTTCGATGTTAAATGGTAAATTGGCAGTTCAGTTGGCCCCCATTAGGCATTCAACATGGCGCATGAGACATTGGAGAATATGGCCAGTCCATTCAACAGCATCGAAGACGCAATCCGCGACATTAAGAAGGGGAAATTCATCATCCTGGTCGACGACGAGGACCGGGAAAATGAAGGCGATTTGGTCATCGCTGCGGAGAAGGTGACTCCCCACGCCGTCAATTTCATGGCCCGATATGCCCGTGGCTTGATCTGCCTGGCCTTGACCCCAGAGCGGGTGGAAGAACTGCAGTTGCCCCAACAGGCGGTCGAGAATACGGCGACCTTCGGGACGGCCTTTACCGTGTCGATCGATGCACGGCGCGACATTACGACCGGCATCTCTGCCGCCGATCGTGCCACGACGATTCATGTGGCCATTGATCCGAAATCCAAACCGAGCGATCTGGCCAAGCCGGGCCACATTTTCCCGCTCAAGGCGCAGAAGGGCGGCGTGCTCCGCCGCGCCGGGCAGACCGAGGGGTCCGTCGATCTTGCGCGTCTTGCCGGGTTGCAGCCGGCCGGCGTGATCTGCGAGATCATGAACGAAGACGGGACGATGGCCCGTGTGCCGGAATTGGCGAAATTCGCCAAGCAGCACAAGCTCAAGATGGTCACGGTCAAGGCCTTGATCGAATACCGCATGCGGCGCGAGACGTTCGTGAAGCGCATGGCGAGCGCGCAACTGCCGACTACGTTCGGTGAATTCGAAGCGGTGGCTTTCGAAAACGAAGTCGATAACGTCACCCATATCGCGCTGGTGAAGGGGCGGGTCGACAGCGGGACGCCGACGCTTGTGCGTGTGCATTCCGGTTGTTTGACGGCCGATGCCCTGGGTTCTCTCCGCTGCGATTGCCGCGATCAACTGCATGCGGCGATGGAGATCATTCAGAAGGAAGGCCGCGGCGTTCTGCTCTATCTCAATCAGGAAGGGCGCGGCATCGGCCTGCTCAATAAGATCAGAGCCTACGGGTTGCAGGACAAGGGCAGCGATACGGTCGAGGCGAATTTGAAACTCGGGTTCAAGGCCGACCTCCGCGACTATGGGGTCGGGGCGCAGATCCTGGCCAATCTCGGTCTGCATCAGATCAAGTTGATCACGAACAATCCGCGCAAGATTATCGGTATCGAAGGCTACGGATTGAAAGTCGTCGAGCGGGTGCCCATCGAGATTCAGCCGCGCGAGGCGAATGTGAAGTACTTGCGAACGAAGAAGAATAAATTGGGGCACATTCTTAAGAAGGTATGAACGGAGCGGCTGGCCCGCCCTTCTTTGCTCGCGGAACGCGGCACGCAGGATGAGGGTTTTATCCCGTCGCCCAGAACAATTAAAGGGGCTTCGGGTCGAACAAGTTCTGTATGGCGGTGCTCGCAAGGGTCGAGGGCGCGTCTTGGCGTGCACGGGGCGGGCGGGTGAGAAAGCGCGCGCAGTTGAAGGGCAGGCCAGCCGTCCCTATATGGTTGAGAATGGTGCACTGGACGAGAGAGATGTGATGAAGCTTCGGAAGGGTTCCCACAACGCAACGGGGTTGAAGTTCGGGATTGTCGTCGCGAAGTTCAACAAGTTCGTGACGAGCAAGCTGCTGAGTTCCTGCGTCGATGGGCTGACGAAACATGGCGTCGCGGCCGACGATATCGAAGTGGTGCGGGTGCCGGGAGCCTTCGAGATTCCCCTTGTCGCCAAAACGTTGGCCGAGACCAAGCGGTTCGATGCGGTCATCTGTCTCGGCGCCGTAATCCGTGGAGATACGCCGCACTTCGATTACATCAGCGCGGAGGCGAGCCGGGGCATCGGCCAGGCGGCGCTCGATGTGGACGTGCCGATTATCTTCGGCGTGCTGACGACGGATACCGTCGCGCAGGCGATCGAGCGGGCAGAGCCGAACAAGTTCAACCGTGGCGGGGAAGCGGCGAAATCGGCCATCGAGATGGCGACGGTGATGCGGATGATTCGGGAGCAGCAGGGGGGCTCGGCGGTGCAGCAGGAGCGCGTGGCAACCAACGGCGCGCGGCGGCAGGCGCGAAAGCGCGCGACGTAGCCATGGGATCTCGCCATTTGTCCCGCGAGCGGGCGTTGCAGATTTTGTTTCAATACGATATCCACGGCAAGCCGGGCGTCTGGCTCGAAGAGTTTTGGAAACCGCTCAAGGACAACGAGGAGACGAAGGAATTTGCCGAGCAGTTGGTGGCCGGTGTCCGCCAGCACCAGACCGAGTTGGATGCGCTGATCGGCAAGTATGCGACGAATTGGAAGGTCAGCCGCATGCAAGTGGTCGATCGGAACATCTTGCGCCTGGGCGCGTACGAACTGTGTTGGCTCGACGAGGTGCCGGCCAAGGTGACGGTGAATGAGGCGATCGAGCTAGCAAAGGATTTCGGCGACGAGGACGCCGCCAAGTTCGTGAACGGGGTGCTCGATAAAATTCTGGCGACGGAAGCGAAGCTGGAAGCGAAAAGATGTGAGGCGTCAGGGGTGAGGCGTGAGGCGAAATAATGCAACGGAGCGGGATCATAGTCTCGATCTCCTTACGCCTGACTCCTTGCGCCTAACGGAGAAGCAATGATCGACCGCTATACCCGTCCCAAAATGAAAGCCATCTGGGATCTCACGCACAAGTACGAGATCTGGCTGGAAGTGGAACTGCAAGCCTGCGCCGCGTTCGAGCGAGCCGGCCAGGCCCCGCGTGGCACGTCGGCGAAGATCAGGAGGAAGGCCAAGATCAACGTCGAGCGGATTGCCGAGATCGAAAAAGTCACGAAGCATGACGTGATCGCGTTTCTCGAGTCGCTGATGGACACCGTCGGTCCCGAGCACCGGTTCCTCCATATGGGCCTGACCTCGTCCGACATCGTCGATACGTCGCTTGCGATCCAGATGACCGAGGCGCTGGACCTGATTCTCGAAGGCATCGAAGAATTTCTTGCCGTTTTGAAGAAGCAAGCGATTCGCCACAAGAACACGGTGATGGTCGGGCGTTCCCACGGCATCCATGGCGAGCCGGTGTCGTTCGGTTTTAAGCTGGCCATTTGGTATGAGGAGGTTGGTCGGCATCTGGAACGGCTACGGCAGGTGCGGAGCCAGGTTGCGGTCGGGAAGCTCTCCGGTGCGATGGGCACCTTCGCACATCAAGGGCCGGACGTCGAAGAGTATGTCTGCGAAAAGCTCGGCCTCACCTGCGATCCGATTTCCAATCAAGTCGTGCAACGCGACCGTCATGCGGCCTATGCGACGGGGCTGGCGTTGCTGGCGGCCACGATCGAAAAAGTCGCCACCGAAGTGAGGCATCTGCAACGGACTGAAGTGTTGGAAGCAGAAGAATTTTTCTCCGAGGGCCAAAAGGGCTCGTCGGCCATGCCGCATAAGCGGAATCCGATCGTCTCGGAAAATCTCTGCGGGTTGGCGCGGCTGGTGCGGGCCAACAGTCTCGCGGCGATGGAAAACGTCGCGCTCTGGCATGAGCGAGACATCAGCCATTCGTCTGTCGAACGTGTGATCATGCCGGACAGCACGATCCTGGTGGACTACATGCTGGCCAAGGTGACGGACCTCATTAAGCATCTGGTCGTCTACCCGGCCAACATGAAGCGGAACCTCGAAGTCACCGGCGGACTCGTCTATTCGCAACGCCTGCTGCTGACGCTCATCGACAAGGGCGCGCAGCGGAAGGAGTCGTACGAGGCCGTGCAGCGGAACGCCATGGCGTCCTGGAAGGGCGCGGGCGGCTTGCAGGAGTTGGTGGGAAAGGATCCGTTCATCTCACAGCATTTGAAGAAAAGCGAGATTGCCGCCTGCTTCAATCCGACGTATTACTTGCGGCATCTCGACCACATTTACCGACGTGTATTCGGAGGGCGACCATCCCGCGCCGCCTTCCGACGGAGAAAAGGAGCCCGATGACACAAGCGAAGTGGCCAGGATCCTGTCTCGTAGTTGGAGCGGTTCTGCTGTTATGGACCTCTCTGACCGGTGCGTCTACCGATCGGGAGAAGTTGCTGAACGAACCGGGTGTCTACGGCACGTTTGCGGCCTTCACCCTCGACGAGGAATGGGCCAAAGAAGATCAAGCGACCCGCATTGCACATGTGACGGTGCTGCGCGCCGTGGTGGAGCAGCACCGGCAAAAGGTCGCCATTGACCTCTATCTGATGCGTGGGCTGTCGGATCATGCCGATGTCATGTTTCGGATCCACGCGGCCGATCTGCGCGAGACGCAGAAGTTTCTGGTGGATCTCCAGAACAGCTTGTTCGGCAAACATCTGAAGACCGCCGGTATCATGCACGGCCTGACCAAGAAGGCGAACTATGTGCCGGGTTTTCCCGATCAGATGAAAGCCGATTTGAAGGCGCCGAGCGAGTCCGGCCCTTTTGCCATTGTGATCCCCATCAGAAAGAACGCCGACTGGTGGGCGTTGGAGCAGGAGAAGCGCGCGGCCATGATGCAGGAGCATACGGCCGCGGCCTTGCCCTATCACAAGACGGTCAAGCGGAAGCTGTACCATTCGACCGGCCTCGACGACATCGATTTCCTGACCTACTTCGAAACGTCGAAGCTGGAGGACTTTCACAGCTTGATTCTCTCGTTGGAAAAGGTCAAAGAGTTCCAGTACACGAGGCGCTTCGGCCATCCCACGCTGTTGGGCACGGCGGTGTCGCTCGAACAGATTATGGAGACGCTGGCGCAGTAGCGAGCGGAGCAGAGGCGAGGACGAACGATGGCGACCGGGACCATGTTGTACGAAGGGAAGGCGAAGAAGATTTTCGCGACCGACCAGCCGGATCAGGTGTTGCAATATTTCAAGGACGACGCCACCGCGTTCAATGCGCAGAAGCGCGGGACGATCCTCGACAAGGGCGTCATCAACAATAAAGTGTCCGAGCGGCTCTTCCGGCTGTTGGAACAGAACGGCGTACCGACTCATTTTGTCGAGCGTCCGAGTGACCGAGAGATGCTCACAAAGAAGGTCACGATTGTGCCGGTTGAAGTGGTAGTGCGTAACGTGGTGGCCGGCAGTCTGGCGAAGCGTCTAGGGCTGAAAGAAGGCGAGCCGATTCAACCGGCGATCGTGGAGTGGTACTACAAGAATGATGCGCTGGGCGATCCGTTGATTGCGGACGAGCATATCCGGCTGCTCAAGCTGGCGACACCGGAGCAATTGGCCGAGATCAAGCGGCTCGCGTTGAAGGTGAATGACGTGCTCAAACCGTTTTTCGCCGAGCGCAAGATGATTCTGGTCGATTTCAAGTTGGAGTTCGGCGTGCACAACGGAAAGCTGATCTTGGCGGACGAGATTTCGCCGGATACGTGCCGGTTTTGGGATCAGACGACGAAGGAGTCCATGGACAAGGATCGGTTTCGGAAGGATTTGGGGAAGATTGAAGAAGCCTATCAAGAGGTGTTGAAGCGGGTATGCAGATGAGGGACGGTGGCGCCATGCGGCCGCTCGCTTCATGGCCTCACGGAGCGACCTTTTCGGCCTCGGCCTGGTGGAAGCCTTCGGAAATTCCCTCGCGGACTCGGTCAGTTTCCGTTTTCCTCCCAGGCCGAGTCTCGATGGGCCCCCCGTCCTTCCGGCCGATCTCGCTCGCGGCTGCACGGCTCCATATGAGAAGGCTCCTTGATCCTTTGGGGGAGAGAGTGGAAGGGGAAGAGAGATGCTGCGGGGGTTTTTGAATTACGGGTTGGTGGCGGCGATTGTGGTCTGGGCTGCCGTCGTCGGGATGATGGCGTACCGCCTGGACGAATCGCCGTGGCGGTGGGCGTTTATCGCGCTGGCCGTCGGCGGGGTCGCCGTGGCCGGCGGAATCTTAAAGATGCGCAAGTATGTTGATGAGATGCAGCGGGCATCGGAACAACCGGGGAGCAAATCGTGAAGGCGAAGATTCATGTCACATTGAAGGCCGGGATCTTGGATCCGCAGGGGAAGGCCATTGAGCATGCGCTGGACTCCTTGGGCTTCAAGAACACGACGAATGTCCGGGTTGGGAAGTATATGGAAGTGGACGTGAACGAAACAGACAAGGCGAAGGCGGAGGCCGAGGTGAAGCAGATGTGTGAGAAACTGCTGGCGAATACGATCATAGAAGAATACCGCTATGAGTTGGTGTAGCTGATGAAAGTCGGAGTGCTTGTTTTCCCCGGGTCGAATTGTGATCACGATTGCCAGCATGTCTTCAAGAACGTGCTCGGGCAGTACGTGGAGATGATCTGGCACAAGGAAACGCTGTTGGCCGGTTTGGATGCCATCGTGGTGCCCGGCGGCTTTTCATATGGAGACTATCTACGCACCGGCGCGATCGCCCGATTCTCCCCGGTGATGGGGGCGGTGAAGGAGTTTGCCCAGAAAGGCGGGCTGGTCATTGGGATTTGCAACGGCTTTCAGATCTTGTTGGAGGCGGGGCTATTGCCGGGTGCGATGCTTCGAAACCGTTCGCTCCATTTTATCTGCAAGGATGTGTATGTGCGGGTGGAGAATGCCGCGACGCCGTTTACGATGGCCTGCAAGCCGGGCCAAGTACTGAAGATCCCGATTGCCCATGCGGAAGGGAATTACTATACCGATCCGGTGACGCTGGCCGGATTGCGCGCTAATGCACAGGTGGTGTTCCGCTATTGCGACCGGAACGGGAACGTAACCCCGGAGGCCAATCCCAACGGCTCGCTCGACCACATCGCCGGCATTCGCAACGATCGCGGCAACGTGCTGGGCATGATGCCGCATCCGGAACGCTGCGCCGAGGAATTGTTGAGGAACGAAGACGGGCGGGTGATTTTTCAATCGATGATCGAGTTTTGCGGGAAGAACATGGCGGTCGGTGTATAGCTATGCCGCAATTCCGGGGTTGAGTAGACGCTTCCACTCATTGATTTCATTTTCATTCGAGGAGGTATCCGATGACGCGCATGATGATGGCGGGCCTGTTTCTTCTTATGCTGCTGATGGGGGCGAGTGTGCCAGGTTGGGCGGCTGACGACGACGGCAGTCAGCTCAAGATCTTGAGCCCTGAGAACGGCGCCGTGGTGAAAGGCGACTCGGTGGAAGTGCAATACATGTTGGTTAAAGGCGCGCAGTCGACGCATGTCCACGCCTATGTCGATGGGAAGTATCAAAAAGGATTTAGCGGTGTGCTCAAAGGCCTCACGCCCGGGAAACATGAAGTGAAGTTGTCGGCTGCCGATCATGAACACAAGGTGTTAGCGGCGGAAGCGGCGATCACGATTACCGTCGAATAGCGCATCGAATTCCGGTCGACCGGACCGGCTAAGCAGGTGTTATGAAGGCGAGCACCGTTCCCATCACCAAAGACCTCGTTGCGCAGCACAATCTGACAGACGATGAGTATCGGAAGATCGTCGAGATTCTCGGGCGTGAACCGAACGTGACGGAGCTCGGCATGTTCTCCGTCATGTGGTCGGAGCATTGCTCCTATAAGAGCTCGCGCATCCATTTGCGGAAGTTGCCGACGACAGGGCCGCGCGTGGTGCAGGGTCCCGGCGAGAATGCCGGTGCCGTGGACATCGGCGACGGGCTTTGCGTGGTCTTCAAGATGGAGTCGCATAACCATCCGTCGTTTATCGAGCCCTATCAGGGGGCGGCGACGGGCGTGGGCGGGATCATGCGCGATGTGTTTACGATGGGGGCTAGGCCGATCGCGCTGCTCAATTCCCTGCGCTTCGGCGGCTTGGATACGGCGAAGAACCGGCATCTCATGAAGGGCGTGGTGGCCGGGATCGCCGGATATGGCAACTGCATGGGTGTGCCGACGGTCGGCGGCGAGGTCCGGTTCGACGACATCTATTCGTTGAATCCGTTGGTGAACGCGTTTTGCCTCGGGATCGCCGAGAAGGACAAAATCTTCCGCGGGACGGCCGCCGGCGTCGGGAATCCGGTCATCTATTTCGGCTCGAAGACCGGCCGCGACGGCATTCATGGGGCGACGATGGCCTCCGATTCCTTCGACGACGAGTCGGAGCAGAAACGGCCGACCGTGCAAGTCGGCGATCCGTTTCAAGAGAAACTGTTGTTGGAAGCCTGCTTGGAATTGATGGCCCACGATCTACTCGTCGGGATTCAGGACATGGGCGCGGCCGGCTTGACGAGTTCCTCCTGCGAGATGGCGTCGCGGGCCGGAAACGGCATCGAGTTGGATCTGACGCATGTTCCGCGGCGTGAGCCGGGCATGACGCCGTACGAGTTGTTGCTCTCGGAATCTCAAGAGCGGATGCTGATGGTGGCGAAGGCTGGGAAGGAAGAGGACTGCCTCAGGATCTGCAAGAAGTGGGATCTCGACGTGGCGGTGGTCGGTAGAGTCACCGGCGATGGGATCTTGCGCGTGCTCGATCAGGGGCAGGTTGTGGCGGAGATTCCGGCGAAAGCCTTGGCCGACGACGGGCCACGCTACGAACGGCCCTATGCGCCGCCAGCGTATCAGGACATGTTGTCTAATCTGAACTACGATGCGATTCCGGACGTCAAGGACGTGACCGCCACGCTCTTTGCGCTGCTCGAATCGCCGACGATCGCGAGCAAGCGCTGGGTCTATGAGCAGTATGACCACATGGTGCGGACCAATACGATCGTCCGGCCCGGCTCCGATGCGGCGGTGGTGCGGATCAAGGGGACCAACAAGGCCGTCGCGGTGACGGTGGATTGCAACGGCCGGTATTGCCTCCTGCATCCCTATGAAGGGGCGCGCCTGGCGGTCGCGGAGGCGGCGCGGAATCTCGTCTGTTCCGGTGCGGAGCCGATCGGTCTGACCGATTGTTTGAATTTCGGGAACCCCGAGCGCCCCGACATCATGTGGCAGTTCGTGCTGGCGATCGAGGGCATGAAGGACGCGTGCGAGCGGTTCAAGGTGCCGATCGTGAGCGGGAATGTGAGCTTTTACAATGAAACGAACGGGCTTTCGATCTATCCGACGCCGATGCTGGGGATGGTCGGTCTGATCGAGCGGGCCGACCAGGCGATGACGCAGTGGTTCCGGCAGGACGGCGACGCGATTCTGCTGTTAGGCAAGACCAGGGAAGACCTCGGCGGGAGCGAATATTTGAAAGTGCTACACCACCGCGAGCAGGGTTCTCCACCCTTTCTTGATTTGGACAGCGAGAAGCTCGTGCAGGACTTCGTGCTACGGCAGATTCGCGAGGGGCATGTGCAGTCGGCCCACGATTGTTCCGACGGCGGGCTGGCGGTGGCGCTGGCGGAATGTTGCATGTCCGGGCCCGACGGCGCACGCGGCGCTATGGTACACTTGTGTCTCGACGCCTTGCGCCGTGACGCACTCTTGTTCGGCGAGACCCAATCCCGCGTTATCCTATCCGTGAAAGCCGAGTTGGCTGAGCCGGTACTGAATCGGGCTTGGGATCTGGGGATTCCGGCGACGAAGATCGGAGTGGTCGGCGGGCGTCGGTTGGTGATCGATGTCGAGAAGGGGCGCTGGAGTGAGGGGTGCCGCCTCGATATACCGGTGGAGGAGCTGTACGACCGCTGGGCGAATGCCATTGAACGGGCTCTCGACAAAGAGTGAGGGATGAGGCGTGAGGGGTAAGGGGTTGCCGATTGTCGGCGCAGACAAGTTTCACGACGAATGCGCCGTGTTCGGCATCTACGGACACGACGAAGCGGCCAATCTGACCTACCTGGGGCTCTATGCGCTGCAACATCGCGGGCAGGAGGCCTCCGGCATCGTGTCCGGCGACGGGGAGCAGTTCTTCGTCCAGAAGGGGCTGGGGCTTGTCGCCGATATCTACAACAAGCACACCTTGGATAAATTGCCCGGCCACATGGCGATCGGCCATAACCGCTATTCCACGGCCGGCGGGAACGACCTCAAGAACGTTCAGCCGCTGACCGTGAATTTCGCCCTCGGCAACTTGGCGCTGGCGCACAACGGGAACCTCATCAACGCCCAGATGCTGCGGAACGAACTGGAAGCGTACGGGGCGATCTTCCAATCGACATCGGATAGCGAGGTCATCATTCACCTCATGGCCCATTCGCGCGCGGACACGTTGCTCGCCCGGGTCGTGGATGCGTTGAGCCAGGTCCGCGGCGCGTTTTCGGTCGTGCTGATGACCGATCGCGAGTTGATTGCCGCGCGCGATCCCTACGGGCTGCGCCCCCTCTGCATCGGGCGGTTGCGGAGCAGCTGGATCGTGGCGTCGGAAACGTGCGCCTTCGATTTGCTGGACGCGGAGTATGTGCGCGAGGTGGAGCCCGGGGAATTGGTGGTCCTCAGCGACCGGGGATTGGAATCGCACCGTCCATTCCAAGCCGTCGAACCGGCGATGTGCGTTTTCGAGTATGTCTATTTTGCCAGACCGGACAGCCGGATTTTCGGCGCCAACGCCGTCTATGCCACGCGGAAGGCTTACGGGCGTCAGCTGGCTCAAGAGTCGTGGGTGCCGGCCGATATCGTGATTCCCGTCCCGGACTCCGGCGTGCCGGCAGCGTTGGGTTACGCCGAAGGCGCTGGGATTTCGTTTGAGACGGGGCTGATCAGGAATCACTATGTTGGCCGGACCTTCATCGAGCCGGAGCAGTCGATCCGTCACTTCGGCGTCAAGGTAAAGCTGAACGCGGTGCCGGAGGTGCTGTACGGCAAACGCGTGGTCGTGGTCGACGACTCCTTGGTGCGAGGGACGACCAGCCGGAAGATCGTCAAAATGATCCGCAATGCCGGCGCCAAAGAAGTGCATATGCGGATCAGTTCGCCGCCGATCGTGTCCCCCTGTTTCTATGGGATCGATACGCCGACGAAGAAGGAGCTGATTGCGTCGAGCCATTCGACCGAGGAGATCCGCAAGTACATCACGGCGGATAGTTTGGCGTATCTGAGCCTCGACGGGATGCTCAAGTCCTCCCCAGGCTCCCCGGCGCAGTATTGCAACGCCTGCTTTACCGAACGCTATCCCATTTCCTTTACCCGGGCTGAAGAACTGCAGCTCGGGCTCTTCGAGCCTTCCTCGTAAGCTGCTTTCGTCGATGCCGTCGGTCGTAAGGTGGGAAAGCTGGATTTCCCCTGAAGGCCTGTTACACTGGGTCGGCTATGGTCCGAATGATCAGAAAATATTGGACGGTGCTCTGCGTGGGACTCGTGGTCTTCCGCATCCGTCTCTTGCTGCGCGTGATGAGCTTGCCTCGCGTTCTGGATGAGCTGACACCGGAGCGCCTCACGGGAGAGCCGGATGCGGCGGCGCTGGACCGGGTCAACTACTACATCGACCGGTGGCTTCAACTTGTCCCGTACAATCGGAAAGGCAATTGCTTTCCCCGGTCGCTGGCCCTGTACTGGTATGCCTGGCGGTACGGCTTTCCTGTTCAATTTCACTGCGGAGTCCGGATGGGTTACGTCAAAATGGAAGGGCATGCCTGGCTGACGCTGGACGGGGAAGCCTTTCGGGAATTGACGCAGCAGTGGAAGACCTACAGCGTTACGTATACCTATCCGCCCGATCAGTCCAGAAGCCGTCCTGTCGCGCAATCTGTCTCCTTGTAACCGCTCCACGCCTTACCTCGAGGCCTGGTCCTCCCTTCAGCCAGTCTCTATTGTTCGTCCGCAAGACGTTATGCCATGGGCCTGTCCGTTTTTGCGCAGCCGCGAAATACTCCGGTTTCCTGCTCGGGCCGCTGTCCAATTCTGATCAGCCTCATCTCGTCGGACCAACCAAAGTAGGGGCTTGCGCCCAGCTTTTGGGTATCTAGGCGATTTCCGGAACGCAAGCTAGATTTGATGAACGCGAGCCATACAACATCCTTGGTACGGGGCATGGGGCGCCGGCCGCGGACATCGAACGTTAGGTTCGAGCAACGTTCCGGAAGGAGGGCACGATGGGATGTGCACGAGGCGGAGTCGGCGGGACAACGATCATGGAACAGCAATCGTTTGTTACTTCCGAAACGTCGGTCGGTACCGAAGGCGTCCAGGACAAACAGGCCAAACTCATGAACAGTGCTCCGGTGCCGAGTCCGCATGTGCAAGGCACCGTATTGGACGATGAGACGGTGCTGCTGGATCTGAGCTCCGGCCGCTACTACGCGCTCAATCGGGTGGGGACGGCAATCTGGGAACAATGTACAGCCGGCGCGACGATGAATCAGATTCTGGCCGTGCTCTCGTCGCGGTTCGATGCGTCCTCCGAACGGATCGCCGACGATCTGATCAGCCTTGTCACACAGTTGAGTCACGAGGGGCTTCTGACATTGGAAGGGAGGTGAGGTGGAATGGAAGAGCGGGAGAAAGAAGTGTACGCGGCGCCGGTGCTGGCGAAGCATGAATTGCTGCGGGACATTACGACGCAGCAATTGTATCGCTGTGCGGAAAACGAGCCTCGCTAGTGTGGGGCGATGTGCGTGACTCTGTATGTCGGGGGCTGGCCGGTCCGAGAGGCCGCCAGCCCTCTCAAATGGTCGGGACGAACGATTCGGAGATGAGGGAATCTGCATGACGTTGCTGGCAACAACCGAAGAGTTTCTGTTTTCGTTTCACGGATTGGGCCTCCGCTATTCGACGTCGAGCCAGGCCTTTCTGTCACCCGTGTCGACATTTCTCGCCCATTTTCGCCAAGACCGATTGCAGAGCGCCCCGGCTCTCGAGATCCATTTTGACGAAGTAGCATGCCGGGCAGACGTGCCTGTGCGTTGGTCGCCGACGGCCCGGAGGCTGTTCTCTGGCACGAGGCCTTCGCTGGGCGACGCGATGCGCTCGTTGTGGCAGTGCGACGTGGTGCAGGACGGGACACGGCTCATCATCGATCTCCACGATCAGGGAGTGCTCGAGATCGATGGGCTGCAGGGGCGCGCGACGGGATACATCATCCGGCCCGATGCCATGCATCCAGACGTCCGCGAGAGTTTCTTTCATTACGTGCTGGCCGAGCTGCTGAAGCGGCGGAACCTGTTTACGCTGCATGCCACGGCGGTGGAATACGGAGGGCGCGGTGTGCTGATCCCCGGCTACAGCGGGCGAGGCAAGACGACGGCGTTTCTATCGCTGTTGCGTGCCGGCTTTCGCTACCTTTCGGATGACCATCCGCTGCTGCGTGAGGAGGGCGGGCGCTTGGAGCTCCTGGCCTTCCCGATGAAGATCGATGTGACGGAACATTCGGTCAAATTCTTTCCTGAACTCCGGACGGCGGCACCGGGCATACTCAAGCAAGGGGTGTACAAGAAATTTTTCCAGGCCGAAGACCTTTTCCCGAACTCGATCGGGCGGTCCTGCGAGCCGGCAATGATTCTCTTTCCGCAGGTCTCGGACATGCCTCATAGCTGTTTGGAGCCGCTCTCCAAGAGCCGGGCGTTGGAAGCGATTATGCCCCAGGCCATGCTCGTCTACGATCAGGAAGTCGCCGCCCGTGAATTCAGAATGCTCTCGAAATTGATCCAACAGGTGGCGTGTTACCGGCTGCATTTTGGCCGGGACATTCTTGATCTGCCGAATTTGATCGCCCCGCTGCTGGAGCGAAGCCATGCTGCATGACGGCACAAATCTTTTGTCGGAGCGGTTTCGGCGCGAAGGAGAACTACTGCGGCTCGCGGCCCGTACCGAACTGACTCCTGAAGTCCGCGCGCGAATTCTCGATCTGGTTCAGAACGGCGTGGAATGGGGAGCCCTCTTCAGCCTGGCGAAGTATCACGGAGTCGCGCCTCTGCTGGTCCGGCATCTGCCCACCCTGTGCCCCGACCAAGTGCCGAACGAGCTGTTCGAGCCGCTGCGCCGCTACACGCAGGCCGGCTTGCTGTTGAATCGGGCGCTCGTTCAAGAACTTCTGGTCTTGATGGAAGCCTTTGCGGCTCGGAACGTGCCGGCGATCCCGTTCAAGGGGGCGATGTTGGCGCTGGTCGCCTACGGGGACTTAGCGCTGCGCGATTTTGACGATCTTGACTTCATTGTGCCCCAGGCCGCGATGGCGGAGGCCGAGAGCGTGCTCTGGGGGCAGGGGTTTCGTCCCCGGGACCGGTCGGCCGACGATCCAGAATCGCATGACGACGAGCCGTACCATGTGTTCGTCAAGAAGGGATCTCTCGCACGCGTGGACCTACAGTGTGTGATGGCGCATGAACATTTCGCCTTCTCGCTGGATCGGGCGGAATGTTGGAGGCGGATGAAGCCGATTGCCGTTCAGGGACGGCAGGTGCTCACATTGGCGCCGGAAGAGTTGCTGATCATTCTGTGTGTGCATGGTTCCAAACATGCTTGGGCGCAGTTGAAGTGGGTTTGCGACGTGGCCGAGCTGCTTCGCCGAACCCCAGATATGGATTGGGCCCACGTGTTCGGCTGTGCAGCGAGGTGGCGTTGCCGCCGTATGCTCTCGCTGGGATTGACGTTGGCGTCCGAGCTTCTCGATGCGCCGCTTCCTGTGATAGTTGGTGGGCTTGTGGAAGAGGACGTCGACATCCCCTTCTTGGCGCTGCGGATGCCGAGTACGCTCCTGGCGCGTCCCGAGGAGGGGATTTCCGAACGGGATGCCGTTGCGCTCTACTTCGCGTTGAAGGATTCCTGGTGGGAACGTTGGCGGTTTGGCTTCAGACTCTGCGCGACGGAGAGTGTGCTGCCGGTCGAGGCCCCTTCGTGGTTTCGATGGCACCGGCCCCTGCGGCGGTTGAACCGAACGGTACGCCCCCTGCAGGCCGTCGCCGCGAAGTGTCTGCCCGCTTCCTCGGTTCGTCGCGCCATCGGGCGCTGGGCTCGCTCCGCCGGTTGAGACCTACCGAAATCTTCCGAGTCCTCATTGCTCCTGAAAAAATCTGCGTGGTAGGATACCTCTCGAGCAACGGGACATGTTGAGTCGTGAACGTTGAACGACGACGTCACGCAACATTGAACGTTGAACATCGGGTGAAGGAGGTGCTCATGAAACGATCAATACTCGCGCTCGGAGCCGTGGTGTTCCCGTTGATGGCGATACAGTTGGTATTCGCGGCCAGTTTCTTCAAGGTCGGCGAGAAGGCGCCGGCCTTTGCGCTGACCTCGATTACCGGTGATGCGGTCTCGCTGGATGCTCAGAAGGGGAAGGTGGTCGTGTTGGGGCTGTTTCATATTTGCGATCCCTGCATGATGCAGGGATCGAACTTGCAGAAGGTGTACGAATCGACACAAGGGAAGAACGTCGCGGTCATCGGGGTGAATTCCGCCGGCAACAGCAAGAAAGACGTGGGCGAGTTTCTCTCAGCCTTTCCGGTGAAGGTGACCTATCCCTATCTGCTGGATCCCGGGAAGGTGACGGATAAGCTCTATGGCGGAGGAAAGTTCATTCCCAACGTGTACATCATCGATCAGCAGGGTGTCATCCGTTGGCAACGGGTCGGCAACATGGATCTGGCCGGCGCCGACGTGATTGTGGCGGAAGTGGAGAAATTGTTGGCCGGAGCGAGCAATAAAATGTAGCGGGTCCCGTCTCCGGCCAGCCCTGCCGTCCTCGCATCCCGCCCGGGGTGGGAGGAAAGTGGCGGCCTGGTCGGTTCCTGTGCTCGCGGAACGCGGCACACAAGACCCATAGAAGTCTTCAGTTACGGGCGGTGTTCGTTCGACGCGCGCACGATGGGACAGATCCCGGCCGCTCTAGAAAATAGGAATCAGCGGGCTTGGACGGATCATGAGGGGGCAGCCGGCTCCCAGGTCGGCGCCACCCGTGAGTAATTCGCTCCTGCCGTGAGCGTGGAAGGACGTGTGAGTATGGATGAGATGGAAGCGGGGAAGCAGCAGTTCTTGGAGGTGGTGAAAGGCGTGGATGCCGCCGTGCAGGTCGTCATTCCCGTCACGCCGTCCAATAGCATGTTCTTGATCTCGTTGACGAAGGGTGCCAATCGGAAGTTCATCACCCTGCCAGAAGACGACATTCTCGATCTGCCCAACGATCAGGGCATCCGCAGTAAGGTCACCAAGACGGTGACGGACGCGGTTGCGGCTCTGTAGTATTCTCCATGAAAGCGCTCCTTCCAGGCATCTGGCAATGGTCGTGGTTCTCCGAGGAGAAGCAGCTGGATTTCAACGGGCTGTTTCTGACCGTCGGCGAACATACGATCGTCGTGGACCCCCCGCCGCTGACCGCCGAGGCCAGCACCATGATCCGCCGCAACGGCCCGCTCGACTATGTCATCGTGACCAATCGGGATCATCTCCGCGAGGCTGCGGCCGTTCAAGCCGAGTTCAGGTGCCAAGTCGTTGTGCCGGAGCCCGATGCGTCGCAGATGGATCTGACGCCCACCAGAACGTTCAAGGATCAGGAGTTGTTGCCCGGGGGGATCTGGGTCGTGCAGCTGAAGGATCAGAAATCTCCCGGCGAATCGGCGTTGTTTATCCCGCAGGGAAAAGGGGTGGTGATCGTCGGTGATGCGCTTCTCGGCAAACCGGCCGGTTCGCTCCGTCTCTTGCCGCCGGAGAAGTATGCCGATTTCGACAGGGCGAAAGAGGGCTTGCGCAGGCTCTTGAAATACAACTTCGATGCCCTTCTCGTGGGGGACGGGGCGTCGATCCTATCAGGCGCCAAGCAGGCCGTCGAACGAGCCCTGGCTTAACGGACGCGATGACGCTCAAGAACGGCTTGTCTGAAGAATTGAATCGCCAAGGGAACGAGCATTTTTCCCGCGGCCACTATACGGATGCCTACACCTGCTATGCGAAAGCGCTGGAATGCGACCGCATGACGGGGGATCGTCGGGCGCTGGCGGCGACACTCGGGAATATGGGAAACATCTGTGCGGTCAGCGGACGCCGGGACGCGGCGCACAACTACTATCAGGAAGTGTTGGAACTGCAGAAGATCCTCGGCGATGAAAAAGGGATCGGCACGACGTTGGCCAACTTGGGGAATCTCCGGGCCGATGCCGGGGAGTGGCAGCGGGCGAAGGCCTACTATCTCGAAGCGTTGGATCTGATGAAGAAGACCCATGACGATGCGGCCATGGCCGTCCTCTATTCCGACTTGGGATTGGTCGAACGGGAAACCGGCCGATTCGACGAGGCCGTGACGAACTACGAACATTCCCTGGCGTTGATGCGGCGGCTGGGCAATCAGGGGGGGGCCGCCGACGCCTGGCGGATGATGGCCCGCACCTTCTTGATGCAGCAACGGTACGACGATGCGCTGGCCTGTTGCCAGACCAGCCTGTCGATCGCGGAGCGGTCCCGAGACGAGTTGCGGGTCGGCGGGGCGCGCTATGTGATGACCCAATGCTACGAGGCGTTGGGGCGCATCGAAGAGGCGGCGACGTTGTTGGCGCAGGTGGTCGAGATGGATCTGAAGTACCAGCTTCCCAAACTGGAAGAAAACCGCGCGCGGCTGTCGGCTCTGCGCCAGCGTTTGGCCGCGTCGCCCCGTTCGGAGGCGCGCTGATGACCAGGGACGCCTTTTCACCCTGGAATGACGTGAAGCAGGCGCTCACACAGGCCTTTCCCCAGCTCAATGAGTTGGCGTCCGGAGGTCCGCTGATGATGGAATTGGGCGACGACGGGTGGCTCCTGGAGGTCAGACCGGAAGGTGCGGTGGTCTGCCAGTACGGCGTCGCGATGGATGACGTGATGAGTCTCATGTCCGAAGGGACGCCGGAGGATCTTGGGACGGACGAAGTCGCGAAGCAGGCGAAGTACTTCATCCAACCGGCGGTGTCGAAGTTCAGGCCGCTCTTGTTGCAATCGGGTTTCGTCGAAGAGACGGAGATGAACGAAGAATACGTCGCCGTCACCTTCCGCCGATCGGTCGATTGGCGGAATCTCTCGAAGGTGCAGGACTTGATGCGCTGGTGCCAGCGTGAAATCGGGGGCGCCTAACATGATTCGGATCAAGACCTTCGAAGACTTCCGCGACGTGTTGTCCGGCTATCGGCTGCCCCGCGTGATCATTGCGGCATTGGAACTGAGTCTGTTCTCCATTGTGGGCGATCGGGCCTGGACGATGCCGGAATTGGCGCAGGAACTCAAGGTCAGCGAACGGGGGCTCACCATTCTCTGCCGGAACCTGGCGATGGCCGGGTTGCTTATCAAACAGGGTGGACGCTATCGCAATAGTCGACTGGCTGCGACCGCGCTCAATGTGAACCATCCGGCCTATCGCGGAAGTTATCTCGATCTGTTGACCAGCCATTGGGCCGACTGGGGGCGCTTGACCGAAGCGGTGAAGACGGGCCGTCCGTTGGACCATGATGCGCCGGAGGAACCGGGGTATCGACGGTCGTTCACCTGGGCCATGCATCATCGGACCCTGGAAACGGCTCCTCAGATCGCTGCCCAGATTTCCCTGAAAGGGGCGAAGACCCTGCTTGATCTCGGCGGAGGGCCCGGCACCTATGCCATGGCGTTCCTGAGCAAGAATCCCGGTCTGCGCGCGACGGTCTGTGATCGGCCGGTGGCGCTTGAAGTGGCGAGGGAAATTGCCTCGACGCACAAGGCCGGCGTCCGGCTCTCGTATCTGCCGTTGGATCTGCTGCGCGAGGAGATTCCAGGATCCTTCGACGTGATCTGGTATTCGAACGTTCTACACATCTACTCGCCGGAGGAAAATCAGGGGGTGTTTCGGCGGGTCCGCGCGGCGCTGAACCCCGGCGGCCGTTTCTTCATTCAGGATGCGTTTCTTCATGACCGGGAAGGGTTACATCCAGACGAGGCGAGCCTGTTTTCGGTCTCGATGTTGCTGTTCACGGAAACGGGCAATACCTACAGCGTGGCCGAGACGTCGTCCTGGTTGAAGGCGGCGGGATTAACCAAGATCAGGGTGCGGCGGCTGAAGAAGGGGACGGAGGACTGGGAGGGCGGGATTCTTGAGGCGGCGGCCCCTGCAGTGCCTGGAAAAAGGTCAGGCCGCCGACCACAATAAGCGACAAGTTCGCGAGCCCGCTGACTCCACTCCATCGAAGCAGAGTATCCGGTTCACTTTTCCCACTGAGCATGCTGGTGACCGTGGCCAAATCCAGGGCCAACCCGATCGTTCCGTAGATTACGCAAGCCATCGCTGTCCAGGTCCAGCCGGTCCATTGCAGCCCGATCAAGAGGAGTGGCAGGATGATGAGCCATGTTAGCCAGACAGCCTGGCTGTTTCCGGTCGAAGCCTCTGCCATGATCCCCATTGTCTCTGTTCCGATGAAGGCTTGGACCAGGAGGAGGAGCGTGAGCAAAAATCGGTGGCGCCGCATGGTGCGATCATACGCAGGGCGGTAGGGCCACGCAACTCATCTCGCGAGCCGGCAGCACAAAGGTTTTTCGATGACTGATCAGCCGTCAGATCCACGATCGGAATGTCTCCTGATTTACGACGGGGAATGCCGTTTCTGCGTGGCGGCCAAGCAACAGGTGGAACAACTGGCTAAACCCGGTGAATCCGGTCCGATCCGTATGATTACGTATCAAAGCGATGAAGCCAGACAGCGGTTGGGTGCCGCTTACGTGCCCGGGCGACCCGATGCCGCATTTCTGGTTCAGCCATCCGGGAAGGTGACCAAAGGGCTGGATGCTTTTCTGCCGCTTCTTCCTGGTCTGCGCTGGGGGAAGGCGTTGGCGCTGTTGCTCCACATTCCGCTCATGGCGCCCATCGCCTATGCCATCTACGCCGTGATCGCCCGCCATCGATACCGGCTTTTCGGTGCCGTCCCGCTCGATCAGTCGCCCTCTCAGCCGGACTGAACCAGCCCGTTACCCAGCCCTTTTGCAGCACCCCGCCCAAGAGATCCCCTTCGTGTAACCGCTCCCTCCGTACGTTTCTGTCCATTCAGCCACCCCTCCTTTCGGGGGTTGTGTGCCTACGGCAGGGGAATTTACCCTAGGCCTCCCGAATGGGACACTCAGCATCAAGGGAGGGCGACAAGATGATGTGGTACCGATGGCTGATGCATTTGCTGGACGGCCTGGTCATGACGTCCTCCCTTCCGGCTCCCGTGCGGATCGGCGGTGGAAGCGTACGAACCGTTTTCACAAGGCGACACCTGCTCGGTCTTACGCTCTCCGCCTGTTCCCTCACGCTGGTTCCCTCGCTGACGTGGGCGTCGGACAGCCCATCCGTCATGTCTACCGGCTCCAGGCCGGTGGTTGCGGCGGGATTCGGATTCCAGAATGCGGACTCATCGACGATTACGGTCAAGACCTATGACGCGGAAACGGGAGAAATTCTGTCCGACGATACCTATGAATTAGATGTCAAAGATGAAGGGCCAGTGAATACGCACCAGGTTCGAGAGCGGATTTTCGCGGGAGGTGTCGGTGTGGGCTCGGAAGGACTCTCGGAATTCAACCTCCGGGTCTACGATGCGGCGACCGGGCAGTTCTTGTGGCAGGGCCATTTGAATCTCAGCGGTGGGGGGCATGGGGAAGACGTGACGGTGCCCATTGCCGCCCGGGTGCAACCTCGCGCACTGGTCCAACGGACGGCGCAGCGTACGGCGGTCGACCATCAACCCTATTTCTTCATTCGCGCGGTCAGCGTAGAAACCGGACGGCTCTTATGGTCGGACCAGTTCTCCGCCGATGCCGATGCCCTTCATGTCGAGAGGATCAGCCGCGGCATCGTCGGGCTGGAGCCGGTGGCGCCGCGGGATGTGGATTTCCGTATTCGGATGTTCGACGAATCCACGCGCCGAATGTTGTGGGAAGATCAGGTCGTCTCGGAGTCCAAGACGGATGAAGCCCCGGCTAGCCGCCAGGAAGAAGCCGGGCTCCTTCCCGGATGGACGACGATGATCGGTGGAACGGCGGCGAAGGAATCGATCTGACCACGGCGCGCGCTTAGCCCTTCTTCAATTCCCGCTCGAAGTGATCCATCCAGCGCGACTGAAACTGTTCATAGGAGAGGGAGAGTTCCGACTGCATGGCGGCCGCGAGCGGCTGTTTGGCTTTCAGCCGGCTCAGGAGTTGCTGCACGTTGTGCATGCCGAACCGGTCGATCATGAAGTGGGCAGCGGAGTTAGCCTCGAGATATGAGACGGAAGCGGTGGCGGCGTTGAAGTGGCTCCAACCGCCTTCCAGCGTCGGGAGAGGGAGCAGGGTGATGTCCTGTTGCCGGACGGGCTGAAGTTCTTTCCAATGGTTCCCGGACAACTGCATGGCCAGTCCTTCGTTGAGCCAGGTCGGGATCGTCGTCTGACCCAGCCCGACCATGTCGTGAATGAGTGCATGGGCATATTCGTGCCGGAGTACGCGTGTGAGCCACGCGGGGTCGGTCGTGGCGCCCTGCGTGGGCAGTTGGATACGGTTGAGGATGGGATCAAACAATCCGTCCGCCCATGCGGGGCTGTCGGTCGCGCCGAGAAACGTCTCGTTCGTGTGGAGCACGACCGTAATCGGTTTGGACGGGAAGTGGCCGAGTTTCTGTCCGATTTCGCGATACGCCTCCTCGAGAATATCCTGAACGGTCGTCCAAGTGGACTGATCCGTCTCTCCGTTGAATTTCACGATGAAATGGGCGCTCTCGCGTCGGTTCATGCGGGATTCGACGGCGTCGGTCCGTCGGACTTTCGCGGTGACGGTGCGCAGGTAGGACTGTAGTCCGGGGTCGTTCCCGGCGCGTTCGCTGGCTTGGTCGAGGTGGCGGGCCGCTTCAGTCATGCGGTCACGCTCTTGAAGCAGGTCGGCCATGGCGAGGTGAGGAAACGGTTCGTTCGGCGCCAACGCGATCAGCCGCTCGACGAAGTCCATCGTCATTGCCGGATCGCGCTGTTCCCAGTAGGCATGGGCGAGGTTCAGCAGAATCACCGGATTCTTGGGGTCGAGGGCCGCGGCTTTCTTGAACGCCGCGACCGAGCTGTGTGTGCCGCCGGTTTTTTCCTGTTCAATCCCGAGGTTGTTCCACAGGATAGCGAGATACGGGCGGACGGTCTTGTCGGATTGCAACGCCGACGGAAGATTGCCCAGCCGCTGCTCTGCGACCGGGAGATTCCCCTTTTCGAGGTCTTCGCGAATCGCGTTCAACGCCTCTTGGTGCTTCGTCTCCGGCACAGCGCTGTGGTCGATCACCCGCGTTTGCTTGGGCGCGAGTTCGGCCGAATCGTCATGGAAGCTGTCCGGTGCCGGAGCCTCGGCCGGCGGCGGCGAATGCGGCGAATCGACGGGAACCGGAACATGCATATACGCCGGCCTGATCCAGGTTCCGTAGAGCACGATGAGACCGACCACGAAGGCCAGCTTGTACAGAAACGGCGTAATGTTCCGTCGATACATGCGAGAGGGTCTCCAAATGACTGGAGCCCAGTCTAACACCAGGCCCCGCCTCGACAAAGAGTTGTAAGGAATTCTACCGGACGCTGGGCGGTCGCTAGGTCCGGTCCTCGTTGAGGCCGGGGGAGGGCTGTGGTACGATCCGGCCGCCATGTGGCGCGCCGCTGAGCCTAAAGCCGCCGAACCGTTTCAGCAATGGTTGGACCGCGTGGCCCGGCCCATCGAGTTCGCCAGCCGCGATGCGTTTGCCCACCTGCCCACGGTCAAGAACCTCAGCAGTTTTGTGTCTGCGCAGGTTATGCAGACCTTGTCGGAGCGGGTTTATCCCCGGGCGGTCGAAGCTGCGCTCATCCATCTGCGCACCCTTTTCGCCGAAGAATCAGTCCGATTGACGACCGGAGAGCAACAGCAACGGCTGAAGGAAGCCATGGGCATTCTGAAGCGATTGCGAGAAATGGCTTCCGAAACCGAGTCCGCATCAGGGGGCCTCGAACCGCCTTCGGCTATACCCCAGGATGAACGGCGAAAGCCTGGGAAGGATCTCTGGGCACAGTCCATCCGGTTCGTGAAGGGTGTCGGTCCGAAGCGGACAGAGTTGCTCCGACGCATCGGAATTGAGACGGTCGAGCAGGCGCTCTGGACCGTTCCCTGGCGGTACGAAGACCGATCGGTCATGACGCCGATTGGACAATTGGTACCCGGCGCCCAGGCTTCCATTTCCGGCACCATTGTCCGAAGCGAATCCAAGCGGGCCCGCCACCGCCGGCTGACGTTTCTAGACGTGTTCGTCGAGGACGGCACGGGACGCATGCAGGCCGTGTTCTTCAATCAGCCGTATCTGGAAATGATCTTGAAAGTCGGTACGCGGGTGCTGATGAGCGGTCGCGTCGTTGCCGGCGCGCGGGGCTGGGTCGATACCAGGATGGAGGTGTCCCAGTACGAAGTGATCGGCGCCGAAACCGAATCCCCGCTGCACGTCGGACGGATCGTGCCGATTTATCACGAGACCAAAGGCTGGACCTCGCGCCAGATGCGGGTCTTGATCAAGAGCTTGCTCGACGAATACGCCCGTGACTTGCAGGAGGTCTTGCCGATCACGTTGCGGGCGCGCTATCGATTGCCGCCGATTCAGCAGGCCATCGAGGCCGTGCATTTTCCAGAGGGAGCGCAGCCGGCCCAATTGGAGCGGGGCATGACCCCGGCTCATCGTCGGCTGGCGTTCGAAGAGTTGCTGTTGCTGCAAGTGGCCCTCGCGACCAGGCAGCGGTCCGCCAAACAGGAACTCAAGACGCTTCGCTTCAACCCGCAGGCATTGGTGCTCGGGAAATTGGTCCGGTCCCTTCCGTTCAGGCTCACGGGTGCGCAGGACCGGGTGATCAAGGACATTCTTGCCGATATGGCCTCCACACGGCCGATGAACCGGCTGGTACAGGGCGACGTCGGCTCCGGCAAGACGATCGTGGCGATTCATGCCCTCGCGCTGGCCTGCGGCTCCGGCTATCAAGCGGCCGTGATGGCGCCGACGGAAATTCTGGCCGAGCAGCATTACCGCACCATGAAGGATGTGCTGGAGCCGTTGGGCCTGACGGTTGCGCTGGTGACGGGGGCCGGCCGGGCCGCGGCGCGAAAGGCCGTCCGGGAGCAAGTCGCGTCGGGGAAAGCCTCTGTCGTCATCGGAACGCATGCGTTGATCCAACAGGGGATGGCGTTCGCCAAGCTGGGATTGGTCGTGATCGACGAGCAACATCGGTTCGGCGTGCTGCAGCGAAAAACGCTGATCGAGAAGGGATACAAGCCGGACGTGCTCGTCCTGACGGCGACGCCGATCCCGCGGACACTCGCCATGACCGTATACGGTGATCTCGACGTGTCCGTGGTCGATCAAATGCCCCCAGGCCGGAAAGCGATTCGAACCTTTCTGTACCAGGAAGGACAGCGCCGGCGGGCCTATCAGATTCTGAAAGACGAGTTGCGCACCGGACGGCAGGCCTACGTGGTCTATCCGTTGGTCGAGGAGTCCGAGAAGATCGATCTCCAGGCGGCGATCCAGGGAGCTGAGCAGCTGCAGGCGGAGGACTTGACGGAGTTTCGCGTCGGGCTCCTGCACGGACGGATGAAGTCCGAGGAAAAAGAGCGCGTCATGGCGGCTTTCAAGCGGGGCCAGATCCAAGCCCTCGTGTCCACGAGTGTGGTGGAGGTCGGCGTCGATGTGCCCAATGCGACGGTCATGGTTATCGAGCATGCGGAACGGTTCGGGTTGGCCCAGCTCCATCAATTGCGGGGGCGAGTCGGACGGAACGAGTTGCAATCCTATTGCCTGTTGATGGCCTCGCCGGGCTTGGGCGCGCGCGCCGCGAAGGAGAAGGCAGCAGGGGAGACGTCTTCGACCGCGAAAGAGCGGTTGGAAGCGTTGGTCCGTTCGACGGACGGGTTCATCATCGCTGAAGAGGATCTGCGCATCCGGGGACCGGGGGAATTCTTCGGCTTCAGACAATGGGGCATGCCGGAGTTCCGGGTGGCCAATTTGATTCGTGACGCCGATCTCCTGCAGCAAGCCAGACAGGAAGCCTTTGCGTTGCTCAAGATCGATTCGCAACTGCAGGCGCCGATGCATCGGGCGCTTCGCGAGGCGATGATGCGCAAGTGGGAGAAGAAGTTGGATCTGGGGTCGGTCAGTTGAGAAGCGGGCGGCCTGGTTGGTCCCTGTGCTCGCGGTACGCGGGAAGAGGGTGTTATCCCGTCGCCAAGATCAATTGGAGGGGCTCGGGGTCGAACAAGTTCTGTTTGGCGGTGCTCGCTTGGGCAAATGGCGCGTCTCGGCGCGCCAAGGGTTGGGCGGGTGAGATGTTGCGCGCACGTTGGGACCAGGCCAGGCCGCCTTATCGTGAGACCAATCTCCAAGTAGGGAGAGAGTAAGAGAACTCGATGGGGCTTCTTCAGCGCATAAAACATGACTTTAAGACGGGGTTGGCGACGTTGCGGCTGGGGACGGCGCAGGCGGCGAACCGCGCGCTCGAAGAGACCGAACTGCTGCGGCTGCGGCTTGAAGTCCGAAAAATCGATCGGCAGCTGGCCGATCTGTATCGCGACGTCGGCGAGCGGGCCGTCAATTTGCGGGAGGCCGGAGAACCGGTCGAACGGGTGCTGTACGATACGGAGATCGGCCGGCTGGTCAAAGCGATTCACCAGTACAAAGAAACGGGCAAGCAACTCGCCGCCGAGATGGCTGAGATCCGCAACGCGGAATGACGACCGCACGGCTGGCCGGCATCGATATCGGGACGCTGACCTGCCGGCTCCTTATCGCCGACCTTCCTGCCACAGGACCTCTCAAGGAGTTGCGATCCGACCGGCGGATTCTTCGCCTGGGCGAAGGCGTCGATCGGACCAAGCGGTTGAGTCCGGCCGCGATCGATCGGGTCATCCAGTGCTTGCGGGAGTGGCGCGAGGTGATCGACCGCCATCGCGTCGATGCCTGCACGGCGGTTGCGACGAGCGCCGTGCGCGATGCGGCCAACCGCCAGGAGTTTCTCGATCGCGTCAAACGAGAGTCGGGTTTTGACGTCGACGTCATCACCGGGGAGGAGGAAGCCCGGCGCACATTGCTTGGTATCCGTTCCGGCCTGCCGGCCGGCGTCACCGATATGCTGGCGCTCGACATCGGCGGCGGCAGTACGGAATTCATTCTCGACCGTCCCGGCCAGCCACCGATTGTTCGATCGTTCGATATCGGTGTGGTGCGCTTGTGTGAGCGAGTGCTCCATCACGATCCGCCGACCGCAGATGAAGTTCAGCGAGCTCGTGATTGGGTGCGGAAGGACACGGAGGCAGCCATTGCCAACATGCCGCGTGCTGCGGGGCAGACGTTCGTCGGGACAGCCGGCACGATTACCTCACTGGCAGCGATGGCGCAGCAACTTCCAACGTATGAGCCGGCTCGCATTCACAATTATCGGCTCAGGCTGGAGACGATTCGTGAGCTAGAGCAACAGTTGCTGGGTCGCACAAAAGCTCAACGAGTTGGCATGCCCGGTCTCGAAAAGAACCGCGAAGAAGTCATTGCCGCCGGCGCGATCATCATCCGGACGATCATGGAGGCGCTCGGTCAGCAGAGTGTGCTGGTAAGTGACTTAGGATTACGGGAAGGCGTGCTGATCGAGCTCGCTCTGCGCCGGGCGACCTAACGCGTGATCCCGTCAGGAATGTCTATGGCTGATGAGCCTCGAACAAGTGAAGCGATCCGTCCCGCTCTGTCGCCTCTGCCTGGCAAGGAATCGGTGCGGGAGCAGGTACGCTCCTTCTTTGGCCCTTCGAACGCTGACAATCCCACTCGAGTGGCGCTGGCCGAGCATCTCCATGATTTCGTCGGCGCGTCGTCGCTGGGCGATCGACTCGATGCCTGGCTCCGCCTGATCCACTGGACCCGTGTCGGTACCAGCCCATCCCTGCGGGTACTCGGAGCCCGCATGCGCTGGCGTGAAGCCTACCTCTATTGGGAACTGCTGCTCGATGTATTGGAGCAGGTGTCTTCTGTTAGAGCCGCGGTGCGGGACGCGATCAAGCAAGTCATCGTCGAAACAGAAGCGGTGAATCTCGTCGGGGAAGCCGGCATGCCCTGCGATCGCGGTTTCCTGGTCGAAATCGGGAAGCGCCTGCTGAACAAGGTGTTGCCCTCGATCCGGAACGACCGGGATCTGACGCACCTGTTTCAACGGCAGTACCGCAGTTTTGTCGAGGTCAAGTGGTTCTCTCAAATTCCTCCGCGTCTCTTTGCGCGCATCCTGAATGCCCTGACTCCTCCCCGAGATGCCGATCGCTCCAGCCCGCTGGTGCGAGCTTTTGCGGATGGGTTCCGGCTCTTGGCGATTCGGATGGAATCGCAAGGCTTGTCGGAGAAACTGCGCGCGAGGAGCCGGAGGCCGACGCTCGTGCCGGAGTCACCATTCTACCGGCTGGCGCAGCTGAGCGAGCAACTTGTGGGACGCTGGCAGGCCGGCCAGAACATCGCGCCGGTCGACGATGCGTGGCGGCAACTTGCCGCGGAATGCCAGAACGAAATTCGGTGGATTCGCCGTCGGTTGGAGACGGCCGGCGTCAGTATCGACATCGTGTATGGGTTGGAGGTGCTGCAGCATGGTCTGGCCCGCATGTCGGCGATGGTCGACGTGATGGCCGCGCGTGAGGAGACCGCGTATGCCCAAGCCGTGCAGGCCTTTCTCACGCTGCTGATCGAGGCCAGTCTCCACGAGTGCAGTGTGCGCCATCTCGTCGAAGCCAATACGAGAATGCTCCACCGAAAGATCGTCGATCGCTCCGGAACCACGGGGGAACATTACATCGCGCAGGACCGGCGGGAATACCGGCACATCTGGGTCGCGGCGGCGGGCGGCGGCGTCCTGACGGCGTTTACGGCTGCGATCAAGATGGGTATTTTCGCATTGGGATTCGCGCCTTTTCTGGCCGGATTCGGCTATGGACTCAACTATGCGCTGAGTTTCGTCCTGATGCAGACCTTCGGGCTGATGCTGGCTACCAAGCAGCCGGCCATGACGGCGGCGACCTTGGCGACCATCATGCGCGAGCGGCCCGGGGTCTCGCGCTTGGACGATATTGTCGAGTTTATGGCGAAGATTTCATACTCGCAAATCGCCGCGGCGGTCAGCAACGTCATTGTGGTGTCGCTGGCGGCCTACCTGCTTGATGCCGGGTGGCGGGTGGTGACCGGGGGGCCGATTCTGAATCTCCACACTGCCGAGCATGTGTATGAAACGTTGAGCCCGATCAACAGCGGAACAGTGATCTTCGCCGCACTGACCGGGGTCATTCTGTGGCTCTCGAGTCTCGCTGGCGGCTGGATCGAAAATTGGGCGGTCTATCATCGATTGCCGCTGGCATTGGCTGAGCATCCATGGGGTAACAGGATGCTCGGCGCGGAGCGGATGGGCCGATGGGCGGAGAAGTTCTCGCACAACATCGCGGGCTGGGGGACGAACGTGTCGCTGGGCATGATGCTGGGTATGACGCCCGCCATCGGCATGTTCTTCGGCATTCCGCTCGACGTACGGCACGTGACGCTCTCGAGCGGGACATTGGCGCTCGCTATCGCGTCGTTGCAGGCTGAATGGTACGGCGAAGGCCGGCTCCTCCACGCTATTGCCGGCGTCAGTGTGATGTTTGTCCTGAATCTCGGCGTGAGCTTCACCCTCTCGCTGGTCACCGCTCTACGCGCATACGATTTCCCGCGATCGGACCTGATCGATCTGGCCCGTCGCCTATTCAGACGGGTTCTCTCCTCGCCGCTTGATTTCATCTTGCCGCCGCGAGAGAAGATGAACTTTGTAGAAGGAGAGACAGAATCTCAGGCCGGGTCCTCGCCTGCTGAGTCCAAAGAGTAGCCGTTCTCAGAAAGCCGCCGGCGCCATCATCATCCGGGCGATCATGGAAACGCTCAATCAGGAATCTTGTTTGGTGAGTGACGTGGGATTGCGCGAAGGGGTCCTGATCGATTTCGCGATTCGGCGTGCCGGCCCGCAGCAGGAAAGGACATGAAATGAACGCAGTGTTTGTAGAAGCCATCTTCCAGTCCGAATGGCCCAATGGTCGAATTCGAAAAGTTGTCGTGCGGATTGGCCGTCCTGTTCGTGCAAAAAGTCGCGAGTGGGTCTGCAGTGTGCAAATTAGCAGGCTTCAAAAGAAGATCCGTGTGGGCGGAGAGGATGCATTGCAGGCCGTATGCTTAGCTATACAGCTAGTTGGTGAGCTGCTCTACAAATATCGGAGGGCAGGGATTCGATTGAAATATGTCCCTTCAAACGAGGAGGTCCCCCTTCCTGCCTACTTTCGGATTAAATCCTTCTCCAAACTCATGGAGAATCGTCGACGGAAAAGGGATCGCATTTCCAAGAGCCGGCTAGTTTAAGAACGCTGGTTGACGGAAAGTTTCAAAGGTTCTTGCCAATCATCGCTGCGAATACCACCGATAGCCCTTCTGCTCCGTGAACTGGGCTTTCGGCGTCCCGCCAGGTTTTTCCAGTAACAGCACCTTGAAATCGATGAGGCCGAACCAGGCGGGGTCGATCACGTCGTGGTAGTGCGTGCCTTGAAATTTCGGCAGGAGATCGCCAAGGGTCTGCTTCAGCTCGTGTTCAGTATAGGCGCGGACGGTGAAGGGTTTATTCATCGCTTGGCAGAAGCGCTGGATCGTATAGGCGGCGCCCGTGCAGAGGACTTTGGTATCCGGCTTGATGGCGAGAAATTGCGGCAGCGAAAGATAGCGCTCTTGGAATCCCAGCCAGCGGACGGCTTGTCGCAGGTGGCTGTATTGGACTTCGTACTCGGTATGGCCAGGGAGCTTCACTGGCGCCGGCCAGCCTTCTTCGATCCCGAACTCGGTGAGAAACGCGTGACCGCCCGGCTTTAACACTCGCCAGAGTTCTGCGACGAAGCGAATCGGGCCGAGATTGAAGATCACTTCGTCTGGTGGGTCGGTTTCGATGGGCAGGCGCAGCCGCCTGATCCAGTCGAGTGCTTCTTGATGCTGCTCGGTCTCACCCTTGTTGCTCGTCAACTCTTGTTTGGTGAGTTTGACCGGTGTCATGTCGGCCATGTTTTCGTTGTCGACGATCAGCTCCACCGAGTTGTCTCGAAAGGGCAGGAATTCCCCGTTGGCGCGCGTGCCGATGCCGCTCCAGCCGCCTTCTTTCGCCCTGGTCGACTGGAGTTTGAGGAAGGGCTGTGTGATGTCGAGCGAGACGTACTTGATGGCTTGCCGTTCGAAGGGGAGCAGTTCCTTGGCCATCTCACGCGCGACGTATCCGAGCCCGCCCCCGATTTCGAGCAGCACTTTCGGTTTCGGGTTGAACCAGCCGAGCTTGCGAATCTGACGCATGAGGAGGCGGCCGTAGGTGAGGCCGCCCAGCGCCTGGTTCGGCTCGCGAAAGAGATGCGAGACGGTGGTTTCGATCAAATCAAAGTGCCCGTCTTCTTGGGTGCTGTCCGTCAGTTCGTGATGATGAAAGTCTTCAAGATGTTCTTCCCCCTCGAAGCCTGCTTGTCCGGACCAGCCCTCGCGGATTTGCTGGAGCAGCAGATCCCACTTGGCCTTGTGCCGGTGCCCGCCGGGAGGTTCGGTGCCGAAGTAACAGAGTGAATAGTTGGGGAGGGCCCACCGCTCCAGATGCCAGTGGCCGGGTTGTCCGTCGGGACCGCAGACCTTGCTCCCGTATTTTTCGACCAGCGCGCCGACCGTGATGTGACCGTTCATCGACTTCAGCATCTCCATGCCGGTGCGATTTAAGCGGACCAGCGGGAGGTTGTCGTCGAGGGGGGCAAACCACCACTCGTCTTCGTGGTGCTGATAAGCGACGAGATCGGGAATGTGCCAAGCCAGGAGGGTGAGCGTTTCACCGGTCAGGTTGCGAGGTTCGTGGACGGCGACAGCGGGCTTCATGGCGGTGCAATCGGTTGTTCCTAGCCGAGCGCCGCAGCCTACACGAGCGGGCTATTCACTCGCAATATGGGACGTGGCCTAGAGTTGTGAGGGGAGCGGGGCGCTGTCGGTGACGATGATCATGCCGTGCATGATCGGATGGATGCGGCAGAGATAGGGATAGCGGCCTGGGGGGAGGCCTGGTAAGACAAAGCTGCTGTTCGGGAGGACGATACCGGAGTCGAATGCGCAAGAATTGGCGTCATCCAGGCAGTCGGTATGGGTGATCGTATGTTCCGTGGGGGTCGGGTTTTCCCACCGGATGGCAGCGCCGGTCGAGACGGTCGCAGATTTTGGGACAAAATATGGTGATCCGCTGTCGATGATAATGGCCAGTTGCGGAGCCGCGGCAATCGACGGCCAAGCCGCAGCCAGGACCACCACCATTCCCATCATGACGAGCCCAAGTTTCATCGCCGATGCTCCTACGACTTGTCATTCCCATTCTACCATGTCGGTTAACTGGGTCAGTAGGGGGTGACGGCGCCTTGGTTGACGACAGCGGAGCTGTGGGATACATGGCATTTCAGAGCGGAATGGTCTGGTCGACGATTATTTCCCTGCGCCTCCGGCACGGATGCCCAGGAGAAGGTGGGCGAGGTAGCCCAGGGTTGGTGAAAGGGCATCACAGACGGCCGACTCTGGACCGCAATTCGCGCACGAATCGGGTTCCCAGGTCCGACGAAGCCGGACAAGGAATTCTCCTGTAGATTGAGCTCTTTGCATCGGCCAGAGCTTGGCATGGTTCGGCCGTTGCAAGACCCCATGGGTTCATGCTAGATGGGTGCCCACTAAAGTAGCAACCCCTTCATCGCGATCGAGAGAGGAGTCGATTCATGGCACAAGCGAAGAAGCGGCCGGCCAAGAAAACGGCCAAGCCCAAGGCCAAGTCTGCCGGAAAGAAAGCTGCCCCTAAGGCGGTGAAGCCCGCTCACAAACCGAAGGCCAAAGCTCCAGCAAAGCCTGAAAAAAAGCCAGTCAAGGTGGCCGCTGCCAAACCGGCGCCGGTGATGAAGAAGTCCGTCAAGCCGGAGATCGAAGACGAACCGAAACGCTCTGCCGTGTCCCGCATGGCCCCCGGGGTGTTGCCGAAAGACGTGGATCCCGACGAGGAAGATCTGGGCGACGAGGAACTCGAGATGGCCGATGAAGGTGAGATGGACGAAGATATCGAAGAAGAGCTCTCCTTGGATGACGATGAGGAAGACGTCGACTATCTGGAAAAGTCGGAAGACCTGCTCGACGATACCGACGACTATCGCCACTGAAGCTTCCCCCGCACAGCAGGGGGGAGTGACACCCGCTTCCCCTTCTTCATTCAGAAGCTTGTCGCGCCACCAACGCGAGCCGAGCCTGTCCGTACCGGAGTGCTGTCAATGAGCCATTTCCTCTTTACCGCAGGCGCCTTGCGAGAACGTACGTCCGAGGAAAGCGCCGAGTTGCAGCTCTCGCACGGGCTGTGGGGACTATGTACGTCGCTCATCCGCACCAATCTCCAGAATTATCTCGATCCGCAATCGCGCGGATTGGTCTATGTCCTGAAAATGGGCATCTGCGCGGAGTTTCAGATCGTGCCGCCCGTGCAGGAGTTTGCGGCGCTGGACGCGTTGCTGAGAGATGAACTGCGGACGGAAGCGCGATACGGATTCGTCCGAATCACCGACGTGCGGCGGTGCGTACTCGCGTCGTCCGCGGCCCAGGCCGTGCTGCTCGACGTCCTGCAGATTCCGGATCAGGCGGAGTTGACGAGGCGCTTGGGATTGGGCATGCATCGGCTCACGCAGCAGGAATTCGACGGCATCCGGAGCCACTTGACCAAGCCCGCTGCCTAAAGGGGCTGGCCCGTCATCAACTGGTAGGCCTCGTCGATCGTGTCCACTTCCTTCACCGCGACGTGCAGTTCAAACGCCAGCTCGTTCAAGTTCCATCGCGCATCATAGATCTGACCGCGTGGAACGAGGACGGTGTGGTAGCCTTCTCGTTTGGCCGCGCGAATCTTGTCAGGAATGTCTCCGACCTTGCCGACGAAGCCGCCTGGTTCGAAGGTGCCCGTCAGCGCAATGCCCCGTTGCACCCGGTCCCCCTTGAAGAGTGCGAGAAATCCCACAGCCATGGCCGCTCCAGCGCTTGGACCGTCGCTGCCGGTCGGCGCGTAGGTCACACCTTGCACGGAGACAGTGCCGGTATGCGTGACGGAGGGAGTGCGTTCGACGGCATAGGCGAACGCCTGCGCCATCGCTCCGAGATGCGCTTGTCCGAAACGGACGCCGGCAAGGATCCATTGGAGTTGCACCGGGTTCGGTTCGGGCTTCTTGTCCCAGCGGATCAGCAGTACTTCGAAGACGCCCTGCCGGTTCTGTTGGATCGCGGCGAGGACGGGGAGTTCCACGATCGGCTCGGCAGCGACAGTCGACGTGCACGTCATCGCAAGGCTCACGGCGAAGGTGCTGTGAAAGAACTGGCGGAACATCGTGCAGGGTCTCCTTTCCGTGCCGATTGGAGTGTGAGCCGGGATGTCTAGCGCCTACTGTACCAATCGGGAGCCGCAAGTAAAGCGAAGCGTCGGTTCTCTTCGTAGCCGATCTTGCCTTGGCCGTGGGCATCTCGTATAAGTGCCGCATGAACGGTCGACTCTTTGCCCTGGTTCTTGTTGTATGTGTGCTGGCAGCCGCGGGAACTCCCGAGGCGGCTGGAGTCTGCCAAGTCGAACAGACCTCTGGAGCAGCGGCCCTCACCGTGCATCTCTCGCCGGACTGTACCGACGCAGAGCGGGCATCTAAGGCCGTAGCCGCCAGGCAGGTGCTCACGGCGATCAAGCAAGGACAGGCGATCGACCTTTCCGGTGTGGTGATTCAAGGGGATCTGCGACTGGATGATCTGCCGATGACGGTCATGCCCAAGGGCCTCGATATCGAATCGGCCGGAACGACGGGCGACATTCGTGTCGTGTCGGGCGCGGTAACTATCGTCAATTCGGTAGTGCGAGGGGCGATCCGGCATCAGTCCGCCCAAGGGCTCCTGGTGTTCAGCGGCCCGGTCGATCTGCAGGGCACGACGTTCGAGCAGCCGGTGGACCTGTCCCGTTCCCTGTTCGCGCGGCCGGTGACGTTGTCGCGGGCCATGTTCTTGGGGGAGAGCTACTTCGTGCAGGCCCGGTTTCTTGGCGAGTTGTTCGCGGAGCAGACGGCGTTCGGACCCCATACACGGTTCCATCGCACAAAATTTCACGGGCCGGTCACGTTTCAGCAATCCGGGTTCAGCGGCCTGGCTGAATTCCTCGAAGTGGAGTTCCGGCGCGACGCCAACCTGTCGCGGACCTATTTTAAACTCGGCACCGGTTTCTCCGGTAGCCGGTTTCACGGCCTCGCAGATTTTTCCGAAGCGCTCTTCGACCGCGAAGCGTTTTTTACCTTCACGTTGTTCGACGGCGACGCCTTTTTTCGGCGTGCCACATTCCGTCGGACCGCCGATTTTGATGACGCCCGGTTCGGTGCCCGGGACGACTTTTCCAAGGTGTTGTTCGAGGGGGAGTCGAAGTTTGCGCGCGTCACGCGTCCGGTCAACGGGCCGGCTGCCCTGGGAATCGAGAACCCCCAAATTCAGTACGTGATCACACTCTCGTTGCTGCTGTTCAGTGCGATATTGATCGCCTATCTCGTGAAATCCCGCTGAATAGAGTCATCTGACTCCGACCACAACTAATAGAACTCAGCTTGCCCTAGTCCCCCCAAAGCTGGTATAAACCGGCTTGTGGATAACCAGCCCACTGAGTCCGCACAAATCGAACTGCCCTATCAGGTCCGCATCGAGAATTTCGAGGGTCCGCTGGACCTCCTCTTGCACCTGATTAAGAAAAACGAGATCAATATTTACGATATTCCGATCGCGTTGATCGCCCGGCAGTACCTCGACTATATCGACGCCATGAAGGAGCTCAACCTGTCGGTGGCGGGGGAGTTTCTGGTCATGGCGGCGACACTGTTGCAGATCAAGTCCAAGATGCTCTTGCCGGTCGACGAGACGGGTGAAGACGACGAGGACGGGCCGGATCCGCGTGAAGAACTCGTGCGCCGCCTGCTGGAATACAAATCCTTCAAGGAAGCCGCGCGCGAACTGGATACGCAGGAGCGGATGTGGAGGGACATTTACAGCCGCGAGCCCAGTCCGGTCGAGGAAATCGAAGCGGACGATCATCTGCTCGACAATGTCGGGCTGTTCGATCTTGTCGACGCGTTGCAAGGCATTCTCAGCCGCAATCCGGGCAAGAAGTTGCTGGAAATCATTCCGGATAACTTGACCGTGCGCGACCGCATGAACGCGATTCTCGAAGCCCTGGAAGGGCAGGAGTCGGTGGGCTTCGTGTCGTTGTTCGAGGCGTCCTGCCATCGCATGGTGATCATTGTCACGTTCTTGGCATTGTTGGAACTCATCCGCTTGCGGACGGTTCGCGTGTTTCAGACGGAACACTTCGGGCCGATATTGGTTTCGCGCGCCTTCTCTCTGGTGCCGGACCCGGCCGAGCTGGATGATTCGGAATGGAGGTAGACCATGAGCGCAGCAGACTTCCAAGAGGCCGGAGTGATGGAGAACGGCGCAGCCGTGCTGGAGGTTCAGGATCTCGGCGGGGCCGAGCCGGTCGCGACCGAGACGGGCGCTGAATCGGCGTCTGAGCCAGGTCCGTCGGTCGAGAACCGGGAGCTCGCGGCGATTCTCGAAGCACTCTTGTTCGTGTCGGGAGAGCCGGTGCCTGCGGCCAAGCTGGCGACGGTCATCGGCAACGTGTCGAAAGCGGACGTGCAAGAGGCGTTGGGCCTGCTCAAGCTACACCTGGAGCAAGACGGACGCGGCATTCAGCTCGTGCAGGTGGCCGGGGGATATAAGCTGGCCACGAAGGCCGAATATGCGCCCTGGTTGAAACGCATGGACAAGGCCAAGGCCGCGCAGAAGCTGTCCCGTTCGGCGCTGGAATCGCTCGCCATCATCGCCTATAAACAGCCCATCGTGCGCTCGGAAATCGAAGAGATTCGCGGCGTCGAGACCTCCGGTGTCGTGCGGACATTGCTCGATCGAAAATTGGTCCGCATCGTTGGCCGAAAAGAAGTACCGGGCCGGCCCATCATGTACGGCACCACCAAGTTTTTTCTGGAGCATTTCGGGCTGCAGGATCTCAGTCAGCTGCCGCCGCTGCGTGAATTCAAGGAACTCGGCGAGGCCGAACAGGCGCGTCTTCCGATCGAAGACACAACGGCCGTTCCGGAGGCGGATGGGCTGACGGAGTCCGGCGCCGAAGGCGAACCCGAGATGGTGGTTCTGGCCGAAGCCGATGGTACCTTGCTCCAAGAGCCAGTAGAACAGGCCTAGGTCCTCTCACTACCGCAAGAACGCCCGCTGAATCAGGCTGAAACGGGCTGATTTCGAGCCTCCTGCCCGTTGACTCCTCTTCGAGCGCTTTGCTAGACTCCCCAATCCCTGTCTAAGTCGTTGAAAGACGCATAGTTATTGGTTGTAACCCGTCCGAGCAACACGAGGCACCACCGATGATCAAAGCATGGCTGTTGGACGAAATGTTCCGGTTCGATCGCGCACACCTCATGATCGAGGGCACCCAAAGCGAGTGGGGCGGTGGAGACTCCATTGCGGAGGAAGAAGAACTACCACCGGCGCCGACCAATGTGACGGCCAAGGGCGGGAACGGAAGAGTGACGATCACCTGGGATCCGGTTCCCGACGCCATGTATTACAACCTCTATTTCCAGACGACCAAAGGCGTCCAGATCAAGTTCTCCGAGTTGACGAGACCGATCGCGGGTGCCGACGATTTCAAGGCCGTGATTGGGGTCAAGAAAGAGAAGGCGACATGCCTGGAAGGCGCGCAATCCCCGTTCGTGCACGATGACCTCGCCAACGGTACCTGCTACCACTATGTGGTGACGGTGGTGACGCCGAAGGGCGAAAGTTTGGAGTCGCAGGAAGTGATGGCGATTCCCGCTCCCTATCTGATTGCGATGACCATCGGTCAAGAAGGCGTCGACGACGGGGAATTCAGCTCCCCCACCGGGATCGCGCTCGACAAAGACGGCAATCTGTACGTGGCGGATACCGACAACCACTCGATTCAGAAGTTCGACAAGACCGGCAAGTTCCTGGCTCGTTGGGGCAGTGAGCCGTCCTCGCAGGAAGGCAGTTTTTACTATCCACGCGGGCTGGCCGTCGGCGCGAACGAGTCGCTGTATGTGTCCGACAGCGGAAACAACCGGGTGCAGAAGTTCGATCTGGACGGCAACGTCATGCAGGCCTGGGGGAAGTTCGGTTTCGCCTGGCGCGGAGCCGATATCGGGAAGTTCGACGTGCCCTGGGGCGTGGCGACGGATCAGGAAGGCAATCTGTACGTTTCCGATACGAGCAATGCCCGGATCCAGAAGTTCAAGGCCGACGGCACACCGATCATGAAGTGGGGCCGCGACGGCAGTTTCGACGGCGCGTTCTTTTTCCCCCGCGGCGTGGCCGTGGACTTCGTCGGGAACATCTACGTGGCTGACGAGAGCAACAACCGGATCCAGAAATTCGACGCCCGCGGCAGCTTTCTCACGAAGTGGGGACGCGAGGGGGCGGGACCCGGCCAGTTCAAGCAGCCTTGGGGCGTGGCCTGCGACGCGCTCGGTAACGTGTACGTGGTTGATTCCGGTAATCACCGCATCCAGAAGTTCGACAGCAACGGCACATTTCTCTGCGCCTGGGGCAACCGAGGTAAGACGGAAGGCCAGCTCAACTATCCGTACGGCATCGCCGTCGACAAGGAAGGGGCGGTGTACGTCGTCGACAGCGGCAATGGCCGCGTCGTCAAGTACGTGCCGACCGATGAAGAGATCAATCGAGGGAAGGACGAAGCCCCGAAGGTACAGGAGCAGACGAGCACGCCGGCTCCGCACAGCGTGGCTGTCAAGGCGGGCGATACGGAAACGTTTCTCAGCTGGATGGAAGTGCCGGGCGCGGTTTCGTACAACCTGTACTTCCACACGGCACCCGGGCTGACGATCCAGAGCGCGACGAAGATCGAGGGGGTAACGAATCCCTTCTCACACACGGGATTGACCAACGACAATCCCTATTACTATGCCGTGAGCGCCTTGTTCGAAGACGGCACGGAAAGCGCCCTCTCGAGCGAGGTCACCGCGACGCCGGTCCTCATCGACATCACCGCGCCGCAGAATCCCTACGCGGTCATCAACCACGGCGCGTTCATGACGAATTCGCCCGAAGTGGTCGTCACCATTTCCGCGAACGATATCGATACCGGCGTCGCAGCCTACTACATCTCGGAAGCGCCGATGACGCCTATGGCGGGGACGCCGGGTTGGGTCGAGGTCACACCGGCGATCAAGTTCGGGGCGACCATCCCCTTCATTCTGTCCCTCGGCGACGGGCCGAAAGCGATCTATGTCTGGTTCAAGGACGTCGGCGGCAACGTCTCGACGCCGGCCACGGCAAGCATATTGGTCAATACGTCGGGTTACCTGTGTGTGGCCAAGTGGGGCCGTACCGGGCGCGGCGCGTCGCTCTTGCACGGCGGCGAGTTCATGGCGCCGCTCTACGGCATGTGTGTCGACCAACAGGGGTCGTTGTTCGTCGTCGACAACGGCAACAACCGCGTACAGAAGTTCGACAATGCCGGAAACTTCATCATCCTCTGGGGGAATTTCGGCTCTGCCAATGCGAATTTCCACAATCCGACCGGGGTCGCCTGCGACGGCAAGGGCGATGTGTGGGTGGTGGACACGAACAACCACCGCGTCCAAAAGTTCGACGGCAAGCTGGGCGGCTACATCATGAAGTTCGGGTCGCGCGGCAACGGCGAAGGCCAGTTCAACGCCCCCTGGGGCATTGCCATCGACCGGGTCCGCGGCTACGTGTACGTGGTCGACAGTGCCAACTTCCGCGTGCAGAAATTCGACATGCACGGCGAGTTCATCATGTCCTGGGGCAGCTTCGGAAACGGCGACGGACAGTTCTATTTCCCGCGCGGGATCGCCGTCGATCAGCAGGACGGGTCGGTCTACGTGGTCGACATGGGCAACCACCGTATCCAAAAGTTCGACACCAGCACGAACGTGCTGCCGCAGTTGCTGACCAAGTGGGGTGGGAGCCCGGAGCCCGGGCATGCGAGCAGCCCCGTCGCGCAGGAGGCCGGACAGTTGCGGTCGCCTTGGGGTATCGCCATCGACGGCGCCGGGGACGTGTTCGTGACGGACACGGGCAATCACCGGGTGGAAAAGTTCGACAAGGAAGGCAACTTCATCACACAGTGGGGCGGGTACGGCAACGGCGACGGGCAGTTCAATTTCCCGTACGGGATTTGTGTTGATGCCAGGGGCAGCGTGTTCGTGATCGACAGCGGGAATACCCGCGTGCAGCAGTTCATGCCGGCGGACGAAGGCAGCGAACGGTTGCAGGAAGAGGCCGAGGCCGCCGCGGAAATCGAAAAGGCGCAGAGCGCCGGCAAGTAGTCGCCGCCTGATCAATAGAGAGAGCTATGCTCGATAAAGAACCCCGCTTAGGACTGACCTACGACGACGTCGTCTTGGTGCCGGCAAAATCGACGATTCTCCCGAGCGAAGTCGACGTGCGGACCAGGCTGACGCGGAACGTGGCGATCAACATTCCGATCATCAGCTCCGCCATGGATACGGTGACGGAGTCGCGGCTGGCCATCGCCATTGCCCAAGAAGGCGGGCTCGGCATCATTCACCGCGTGCTCGCTCCGGCCGATCAAGCGGCGGAAGTGGACCGAGTGAAGAAATCCGAGAGCGGGATGATTCTCGATCCCGTCACTATCGCGCCGGACCAGACGATTCGCGACGCCCACCAGCTGATGGCGAAGTACCGGATCTCCGGCATTCCCGTGACGAAGAACAAGAAGCTGGTCGGTATTCTGACCAACCGGGACCTGCGGTTCGAGTCGCGCATGGATTTGAAGGTCTCGCAGGTCATGAGACGCGACAAGCTCATTACGGCCCCGGAAGGCACCAGTCTGGAAAAGGCCCGTGAAATCCTGCACGAGCACCGCATCGAAAAATTGCCGGTCGTGAACAAACAGGGTGAGTTGAAGGGCCTGATCACCATCAAGGATATCGAAAAGCGGATCAAATATCCGAACGCCTGCAAAGACGCCCACGGCCGCCTGCGGGTCGGTGCGGCGGTAGGCGTCGGTTCTGACACGGAAGACCGGGTTACGCAGTTGAAAAAGGCCGGTGTGGACGTGGTCGTCGTGGATACGGCCCATGGCCATTCGCAGGCGGTGCTTGAAACCGTCAAGATGATCAAGAAGCAGTATCCCGCGCTCGAAGTCATTGCCGGCAACATTGCCACGGCGGAGGCTGCGAAGGACCTGTTGAAAGCAGGGGTGGATGCCGTGAAAGTCGGTGTCGGGCCCGGATCGATCTGCACGACGCGCATCGTGTCCGGCGCCGGCATGCCGCAGCTGACGGCTATCTCGGATTGCGCCAAAGTCTTGGAAGGCACCGGCGTGCCGATCATTGCGGATGGCGGCATCAAGTTCTCCGGCGACATCAGTAAAGCTCTGGCTGCCGGCGCGTCCTCGGTCATGTTGGGCGGTCTCCTCGCCGGGACGGAAGAGTCTCCCGGCGAAACCGTGCTGTACCAGGCGAGGACGTACAAGGTCTACCGCGGCATGGGTTCGATCGGCGCGATGGAACGGGGCGGCGGCGACCGCTACGGGCAGGGCGGCCGGCCGGCCCAGAAGTTGGTTCCCGAAGGCATCGAAGGCCGCGTCCCTTACAAGGGCCCCTTGTCCGCCGTCATCTACCAGCTCGTCGGTGGCGTAAAGTCCGGCATGGGGTATTGCGGATGCAAGACCATCCCGGAACTCCAGCAGAAGGCGATGTTCATCAGGCAGACAGTGGCCGGATTGCGCGAGAGCCATGTGCACGACGTGATCATTACGAAAGAAGCGCCGAATTACCGGATGGATTGGGAATAACTGCCGTGCGGCGGTAGGCGTGAAACGTTAGGCGAGTAGCAGCGCGAACCGATCGGATCCGTGACCTAATACCCCTTACCCCTCACCCCTTACGCCCGACGGCATCGACATGGAACTCTGGCACGATAGAATTCTCGTTCTCGACTTCGGGTCGCAATATACTCAGCTGATTGCGCGCCGCATTCGCGAGGCGCAAGTCTATTCCCAAATTCTGCCCTGTACGGTGTCGCTGGCCACGGTCCTGGCCTATCGGCCGCGGGGCATCGTGTTGTCCGGCGGACCGTCGAGCGTCTACGACAAGAAGGCGCCCACCGTCGCGAAAGCGCTCTTTGATCAGAACATTCCCATCCTCGGCATCTGTTACGGGATGCAGCTGGTCACGCATCTTTCCGGCGGCGATGTCGTCAAGTCACAGCATCGGGAGTATGGCCGGGCGGAGTTGCGGATCGACGATCGGTCGGATCTGTTCAAAGGAGTCGGGCAGGGGGGGGCGACTACCGTCTGGATGTCTCACGGCGATCGGATCGAGCGTATGCCGGAGGGATTCCGGTCGATCGCGCACACCGACAATTCGCCGATTGCGGCGATGAAACGGGACGACCACAAGCGCCGGATCTACTGCCTGCAATTCCATCCCGAGGTGGTTCATACGGTCGAAGGGGCGCAGGTTCTGAGAAATTTCGTGTACGACATCTGCGCGTGTAAACCCTCCTGGACCATGCGGTCCTACGTCGAAACCGCCGTGGAGCAGATCCGCGAGCAGGTCGGCGAGAGCCGCGTGCTCTGCGCCCTCAGCGGCGGCGTGGATTCGTCCGTGGCCGCCGTGTTGACGCACAAAGCCATCGGCGATCAGTTGACCTGTGTGTTTGTGGACAACGGCGTGTTGCGGTCCGGTGAACGCGATCAAGTTCAGAAGACGTTTGCCTCGCAGATGCATCTCAATCTGCGCATCCTGGATCGGACGAATCAGTTTCTGGCTGGCCTCAAGAACGTGACGGACCCGGAACGCAAGCGGAAGATCATCGGGCGCCAGTTCATCAAACATTTCGAAGAAGAGTCCAAGAAGCTCAAGGGCGTGAAGTATTTGGTGCAGGGCACTCTCTATCCGGACGTCATCGAGAGCGTCAGCTTCAAGGGGCCCTCGGCCACCATCAAAACCCATCACAACGTGGGTGGATTGCCGGCGCGCATGAAGCTGAAATTGATCGAGCCACTCCGGGAGCTGTTCAAGGATGAGGTGCGGGCGTTGGGGAAAGAGCTGGGTCTGCCGGACGAGATCATCTGGCGGCAGCCGTTCCCGGGTCCCGGACTGGCCATTCGTATTTTAGGGGCGGTGACCAAGGAACGATTGGCAATCTTGCGGGCGGCTGAGACGATCGTCGATCAGGAAATCAGAGGGGCCGGCCTTTACCGGGATATCTGGCAGGCCTTTGCGGTGCTGCTGCCGATCCGCACGGTCGGCGTCATGGGCGATCAGCGGACCTATGAGAACGTCGTGGCGATTCGCGCCGTGACCAGCTTGGACGGCATGACCGCCGACTGGGCCAAGATTCCGAACGAAGTGCTGGGTCGCATGTCGAACCGGATTATCAACGAAGTGAAGGGCGTGAACCGCGTCGTGTACGACATCAGCTCGAAGCCGCCGTCGACCATTGAATGGGAGTAGGAGATGGCAGCCAGGCAGCTCTCGTGCTCGCGCGACGCACACGCGGGAGCAACCGTGTTTCTAGATTAAGGGCGGTGCTCGTCGCATGCGCGCACGAGGAGCTAACCTGGCTCCCATCTAGAAGAGCGAAATGAGATAAGGCAGGCAGTCGAAGGTCAATGTTGGAATTGATCGGACTCGCCGGCGGAGTTTTGGAGCGTTTTTGTTCATGGCGATTCTGGATTGGTTTCATGATGGGATTTGCCGTCGCCAGTGCCGTTTCTTCTTCTGCAGCAGGCAGCATGATGGGGAATCTCAGCGCGGTTGCGGTGATAGTCATTGGCAGCGTCACAGGCTGGATGTGGAATAGGTCGAGAACGGGCAACAGAATTCCATAGGAGAACATGGAAGTCAGATTGCAAAAACTCATTGCGGGAACCGGCCTCGCCTCGCGCCGTAAGGCGGAGACGCTGATCGCGGCCGGGCGAGTCATGGTCAATGGCAAGGTCGTGACCGAATTGGGCACCAAAGTCGATCCGGCGCGAGACCATGTGAAAGTGGACGGCAAGCACCTGAGCGCGGCGCAACCCTTCGTCTATCTCCTATTGAACAAGCCCAAAAACGTCATGTCCACGTTGGACGATCCAGGCGGCCGCACCACGGTGAAGGATTTCCTGCGGGGGATTTCCGTGCGGGTCTTCCCCGTCGGCCGGCTGGACTTCGACAGCGAAGGCCTGATGCTGTTGACCAACAACGGCGATTTGGCTCAGGCTCTGCTCCACCCCCGCTATCATGTGCCGAAGGCCTATCTCATCAAGGTGAAGGGTGTCTTGTCGGACGATCAAATTGCCAAATTGGAGCAGGGTGTCCGGCTTGAAGACGGCATGACCAGTCCGGCGATCGTGAAGAAGGTCCGGAAGGTGGAAGCCAATTCCTGGCTCGAAATCACCATTCGCGAAGGGCGCAAACATCAAGTCAAACGGATGCTGGAATCGGTCGGCCATCCAGTGATCAAGCTGATGCGGATCAGAATGGGGCCGCTTTCCCTGGGCAATCTGGAGTCCGGCGAATTTCGATTTCTCACCGATCGCGAAGCTAATGCGCTTCGGGAGCTGGTTGACGAGCGGATCGATGCGGTCGAGCGGGGAGAGGAACCGACGTTGCGGCCGAAGCGCCCTCTCAGGCAACCGGGTTGGGCTAAGCCGGAGAAGACGAAGAAGTTCGTGTCTAAGAAAGTGAAGGTGGCATGAAGATCCGGACGCACCGTTGCGGCGAATTGAACAAGCAGCAGGTGGGCCAAACCGTCGTCCTGAACGGGTGGGTCCAACGCCGGCGGGATCATGGCATGGTCATGTTCATCGACCTCCGTGATCGCACCGGCATCACTCAGGTCGTGTTCAATGCTGAGCGGAACGCGGCGGTGCACAAGGCCGCGCATACGTTGCGGAGCGAGTGCGTCGTGTCCGTGACCGGGCAGGTGATGGCGCGGCCGGACGAATCGAAGAATCCGAATTTGCCCACTGGTGAGATCGAGCTGTTCGTAGATGCAGTCGAGATCTTGAGCGAATCCAAGACTCCGCCGTTCTTGATCGAAGACGATGCCGAAGTGACGGAATCGATTCGTCTCAAATACCGCTACTTGGATCTGCGGCGGCCGAAGATGCAGCGGCTGTTGGCCCTCCGGCACGCGATCGCGCAGGCTGCGCGAGCATTTCTGAATGCGGAGCAGTTCCTCGAAGTGGAGACGCCGATCCTGACCAAGAGCACTCCGGAAGGGGCGCGCGACTATCTGGTGCCCAGCCGGGTCAATGAAGGGCAATTCTACGCCCTGCCGCAGTCGCCTCAATTGTTCAAACAGGTGCTCATGGTGAGCGGTGTCGACCGCTACTATCAAATCGCGCGCTGCTTCCGCGACGAAGACCTCCGCAACGACCGGCAGCCGGAGTTTACGCAGATCGATCTGGAGCTGTCCTTTGTCGATCGGCTGCAGGTGATGGAATTGATGGAGCGCATGATCGTCACGATTTTCAAGGAAGCTGGCGGGGTGCAGCTTCCGTCGCCATTCCCGCGCATGACCTACGCCGAGGCGATGGGCCGCTATGGTTCGGACAAGCCTGATTTGCGGTTCGACATGCCGCTCTACGATGTGACGGCGTTCGGCGCGGTCAGTGAGTTCAAAGTGTTCAAGGACGCTGCGACGAAGGGTGGTATCGTCAAAGCGCTGATCGTGAAGGGTGGGGCGACGATGGCGCGCGGCCGGATCGATGCCCTGGGCGAAACCGCTAAGAGTTTCGGCGCCAAGGGCCTCGCTTGGCTTAAAATCGCGACCGATGGACAATTGGAGTCGGTTATCGCCAAATTCCTGGACGTGAAGGCCTTTGCCGCTGCGCTGCCCGAGGCGAAGCCCGGCGACTTGGTGCTCTTCGGGGCCGACAAGGCTGCCGTCGTACACGACGTGCTCGGCCGCATTCGGCTGTTGCTGGGCGAAGAATTGAAACTGATCGACAAACAGGCTTGGAAGCCGTTGTGGGTCACCGAGTTTCCATTGCTGGACTATTCGCCGGAAGAGAAGCGGTACGTCTTCATGCACAATCCCTTTGCCGCGCCGATGGACGAAGATCTGCCGCTGCTCGACTCCGAGCCGCTGAAAGTGCGGGCGAAGGCGTACGACATGGTGCTCAACGGCAGTGAGATTGGCGGCGGGAGTATCCGGAACCATCGGAGTGACGTGCAATTGCGTATCCTTGACCTTCTGGGGATCAGCAAGGCGCAGGCGCAGGCGAAGTTCGGATTCTTGCTGGAAGCGCTCGAGTTCGGGGCGCCGCCGCATGGCGGGATCGCGTTCGGTTTGGACCGGCTGATCATGCTGCTCGGCGGCGCAGATTCGATCCGCGACGTCATCGCCTTCCCGAAGACTCAGCGGGCGCAATGTCCCTTGACCGACGCGCCCTCGGCGGTCGGAGCCGACCAGCTCAAGGAATTGCGCATCAAACTCGATCTGGTGGAATAGTCCCTCATGGCCGGTAACACGTTCGGTCACATCTTCACCGTCACTTCCTTCGGCGAAAGCCATGGGCCGGCGATCGGCTGCGTCATCGATGGCTGCCCTCCCGGGCTTGTCCTTTCGGCCGAGGACATTCAAAAAGATCTTGACCGTCGCAGGCCCGGCACGTCCCGGCATGTCACGCAGCGGCAGGAATCCGATACCGTCGAGATCCTCTCGGGCCTGTTCGAAGGGAAGACGACCGGGACGCCGATTGCGCTGCTGATCAGGAACGAGGATGCCAGGAGCAAAGATTACGGCAATCTGATCGACACGTTTCGCCCGGGCCATGCCGACTATACCTATTGGCAAAAGTACGGGATTAGGGACCATCGAGGCGGCGGGCGAGCCTCGGCCCGTGAAACTGCGGTGCGGGTGGCTGCGTCGGCCATTGCCAGGAAGTGGCTGAATGAAAAATACGGCGTGGTCATTCGCGGCTACCTTAGCCAGCTCGGGCCGCATGAGGTGCCGTTCAAGAGTTGGGATGCGGTAACTGGAAACCCGTTCTTCGCGGCTAATGCCGACATGGCCGCGCAGCTCGAATCGTTCATGGATGACTTGCGGAAGTCCGGGGATTCCGTCGGCGCACGAATCACGACGGTGGCCGAGCATGTGCCGGTGGGGTGGGGCGCACCGGTCTATGCCAAACTGGACGGGGATTTGGCCGCCGCCATGATGAGCATCAATGCCGTCAAGGCGGTCGAGATCGGCGCAGGGTTCAAATCGGTTGTCCAGCGCGGATCTGAACACGGGGATGAACTGACTCCCCAGGGGTTCGTGACCAACCATGCTGGGGGGATTTTGGGCGGGATTTCGACCGGCCAGGACATCGTCGTGACGATCGGCATCAAGCCGACCTCCAGCATCCGTGTCGCGCGCCGTTCCATTGATAAGCAGGGTAATGCCGTATCGGTCGAGACCAACGGCCGGCACGATCCCTGTGTCGGTGTCAGAGCAACGCCGATAGCAGAAGCCATGATGGCTTTGGTACTCATGGACCATGCCTTGCTGCATCGCGCCCAAAATGCGGATGTTTCCACCGGCACGCCCAAGATTGCCGGCTCTGCCGGTGACAGGCAGCCTGCGCGCCCGGGGAAATCCACGACGAAGATCAACTCCGATCCAACCGAGGCCTAGAACGTCCCCTTGATCCGTTGTGGGGCCCGGGGGTACGATAGCTGAGAGGTATAACGATGAAAAAGGTAATTTCACCTAATAAGAAGACCAAGCTGACGTTGACGTTGCCGGTGGTACTTGTCGAGCGGATACGGAACATCGTGTATTGGACGCCCGATCTGACCCTGACGACGCTGGTGCGGTCTGCAATCGAGACCAGGCTCAAACAGATCGAGAAGAAGAAGCGGTTCAAGCCGCGGCGCGGAAAAATCCGCGTCGGCCGTCCACCCAAGAAGTAGCCGGATATTTCCCGCATCATCCTGCCTTGACAAGGGCAGGGCTGTCGCCCTAGCCTGGCGACCCACGTGCAGCCTATCCTCGACATCAGCCGCGCCACGGTTTATCGAGGCGACACCCGCGTCTTCGACAACCTTTCGTTCAGTCTCTCGGAAGGCCAGCACACGGCCATTCTCGGTCCTAACGGAGCCGGCAAGTCCACGATTCTGAAATTGCTCGCGGGGGATGTGCATCCGGTTCCCCATGACGACACCTCCGTGCGCCTCTTCGGCGAGACGCAGTGGAACGTGTGGGATATCCGCAAGCGGTTAGGTCTGGTCTCCCACGATCTTCAGCACCACTATTTGGACGGAGTTCCTGGCCTGAAAGTGGTCTTGTCCGGCTTTTACGCCAGTATCGGAATCTACGCGCAACAGGAGTATTCCTATGGCCAGATGACGAGGGCCGATGAGGTGCTGGCGGATCTCGGGGCCGGTGAACTCAAGGATCGGCGGTTCGGCGACATGTCGACCGGGGAGCAGCGGCGCTGTCTACTCGCCCGCGCGCTGGTACATGACCCGCCGGCGCTGGTCTTGGACGAACCGACCAGCGGTCTTGATCTCACCGCGACCTTCCATTATCTGGACCTTGTGCGCCAGAGCATCAGGAAGGGCAAGACCATTCTTCTGGTGACGCATCACATTCACGAGATTCCGCCCGAGGTGCAGCGGGTAGTGCTGCTGAAAAAAGGAAAGATTCTGCTGGACGGGGACAAGCCGGCGGTGTTGACAGAGGCCAACCTCACCCGGCTCTTTGACTGCCCGGTCGCGCTGACGCAGGCCAACGGCTGGTATCAGGCCCTGCCGGGGTGATGACGGGCTGTACGGCGCTATCCCCCTCCCAGCGTCACGGTAAACGTCAGATCCGCTTCCGCGCGGCGGACTTTTATGGCGACGCGCTGGCCCGGGGTCGTCTTTTCGATCAGATAATTCTTCAAGTGCGCGGCATCGAGGATGTCGGTGTCCTCGATCGCGAGCAGGATGTCGTGCTTCTGAATGCCGGCCTCTTTGGCCGGCTCGCCGACATCTTTCACCGCGATGCGCCATTTGGTGCCGTCCTTGACCGCCGTCATGTGGATGCCGAGTTTGGAGAACGCGAGCGGTTTGCCGTCGATCGCGGCATTGACGATGCGTTCGGCTAACACGCCGGGAATGGCGAAGGCCATTTGGCTGCAGTGGACCTGGGTTTCTTCCTTGTCGGTCTGAATGACGGCGTGCATGATGCCGACGACTTCCCCGGCATGGTTAAAGAGGCCGCCGCCGGAATTGCCGCTACAGGCCGACAGATCCGCTTGCAGAAGGCGTGTGTCGACCGTTTGCAAGAAGGTGTTCACGTTGCCGATGCGTCCGAAGGCCATCGTGGGGCCCCAGCCCATCGGATAGCCGACGGTAAAGACTTCCGTGCCGGCCACAACCGGTTCCGAGGCAAATGGGGTGGAGGCGGGGAGGAGTGGCCGATCTTTCTGGTTGAGTCGATAGACGACAGCGTCCAGATAGGCACTCTCGCCGACAATCTGGGCGACCAGATCATGAAGGTCAGTCGTGAGAACGTGAATGATCTTCGGTACGATGTCGCCGGCCGGACCATGCTTCTCGACTGCGTGCCGTGCTGTGACAAGGTAGCCGTCTCTGAGATGAAATCCGCTGCCGCGGACCTTGATCATGCCAGGCTTGTCCGGAGTGCGCGGGTCCTGCGTATCCTCCAGAATGCCGACCGTGGCCCGTTTGGCGCGATCAAAGGTATCTTGAGAGGGTGGGGACTGGGCCTGGAGTCGGAAAGGGGCGGCGAGCGCTATACATGTGACAACAATGACGGAGAGCAGATGGTGCGAACGAGACAACATCAACAGATCCTTTCGCTGTTACGACCGGCCGGGTCACAGTATAATGAGCTTTGGACATCAAGAACAGAGGGGGCTGAGGATGCGAGGTATCATGGTTGCGGTTGGACTTGCGTATGTTCTATCGGCGATGGGAGCCGGTCGGTTGGCCGATGCGGCGGAGCCTGCGGCGTCGAATGAGCCGGGGCTTGGCGAGAAAGTGGGCAGTACGGCGAAGAAGATCGTGGAGAAGGTAGAACAGGGCGTGAAAAACACGGTCAAGAAGGTGGAAGACAAGCACGTGCCTGAGAAAGTCGAACAGAAACTCAAGAAGGCGGTCGACAAGACGGCGGAAGGTTTCGAGAAAGCCGAACGGAAGATCAAAAACAAACTGGCCGATTAGCCCGGTACGCCCTGCCCGTTATTTTTTCCGGAATCCGAAAAACGATCCGGCCCCCGCGGCGCCGGCCGAAGGAAGGAACCCGCTCAACAGGTTCTTGAGCCCCTCGGCCTCGCCGTGCAGCCACTTCATGCTTTGGGTGATGTTGGACTCAAGCGAGGCCCAGTCGAGCGTGATCCATCCGGTGGCCTTCAGGGCGGCGATACAGGCGAGAATGGCGGCGGCTACCATGGCCGCCATCTTCAGAAATCGGCGGAAGGCCCAGCCGATCACAAATCCTCCCAGGTAACTGCCCCCGACCTCTGCGATGGCAGGCGAACTCAGATTGCCGATCCAAGAGGCTAGCCCACCGACCGTCGCCAGTCCGGCGGCCCAAAACGATTTGGCGGTCCAAGGCGGATCGGCCAGGACGGCTTCCCAAGTCGAGGAGATGGCTGGAGAGGGTTCGCAGACAGGTTCTTGTTCGCTCACAGCGGGCGTCCTTTACAGTTGATCGGTTGAAAAGGTGTCGCAGGCGTTTGGGTCTCCGCTGTCCAGGCCGCGGCGAAGCCAGGTCATTCGCTGTTGTGACGACCCATGGGTCCAGCTTTCCGGTTGGACATAGCCGCGGGACATCTTCTGGAGTTGGTCGTCGCCGATCGCCGAGGCGGCGCGAAGCCCTTCTTCGAAATCGCCCGGCTCGATGAGGTTGCGCTCCCGCTTCGCGTGATGTCCCCACACGCCCGCAAAACAATCAGCCTGCAATTCCATCCGGACAGAAAGGGCGTTGCTTTCGGTTTCTGAAATCTGACGCTGGAGCCGGTTCACTTTTTCCGCGATGCCCATCAAGTTCTGTACATGGTGGCCCACTTCGTGTGCGATGACGTAGGCCTGCGCGAAATCGCCGGGGGCTCCCAGGCGCTGTGACATGTCGTGAAAAAAGGAGAGGTCGAGGTACACTTTGTGGTCGCCCGGACAATAAAACGGGCCGACGGCCGACGAGGTCGCACCGCAGGCCGAATGGACGCCTCCGCTGAAGAGAACCATGTGGGGATCTTCATAGCGGGAACCGAGGAGAGTCCGCCAAGTGGTTTCCGTATCGGCCAAGACGACGGAGGCGAACTTGCCCAGCTGGTCGTTGGGCGCCTGGGTTGTGCCCAAGGGACTTGATTCAGGGGCCGGCGCCATGTTTTGTACGCCGTTGAGCATGGAGATGAGTGTCAAGGGATTCGTGCCGGTGAAGTAGCTAATCGCGAGGACAAGCAGGATGCCGCCGAGGCCGATCCCACCCATGCCGCCGACTCTGGCCGGCTCCATGCCCCGTCGATCTTCGACATTGCCGCTTTCACGTTGTCCTTCCCATCGCATGGGCGCCTCCACGGAGCGCGGTGACCTCGGATTGCCACTTAGTTGAATGACCATACTGTGTTCGGGGCGTTGAAGTCCAGCGCGGGAGGGAAGAACCAGGTGAACGTGATTTGCCGCTAGATAGGGCCAGGCGGAGGGTAATCATGCGTTGAGCAGAGCAGTACCTCTCCCGACAAGACACCTACAAAGGTAGGGGAAGCCCAGTCTTTCTATCAGTGGCCTGTGGGCGGCATATCCCATAGGATGTCGTTGCAATCAAGCCGGAATCCCGATAAGAACCAGGAGCGCAAGCCGTGAGGAGTCCTTCAACGCCGAGATACGTGAGCCTTAATATGACGACGTTCGACCATTCCCAGCAGCCGCGGCGAACTCGATGGATCGGCAACCTGTTGTTGGCCGTCATCAGCCTGGCTGTGACCCTGGGATTGGCCGAACTCGTGCTTCGGATGATGTATGTGCCGCCGCCGATCATGATGGAAGGGCCCGCACTCACCAAGGGAGAGTACTTTGAATCCGATCCGATTCTCGGCTGGAAGCCAAGGAACCATGTGCAGGGTGTCCATACCATCCCGGGCAGTTTCGCCAGCACATTCCATACGAATGCGAGAGGTCTCCGCGGCGCACGAGAGTTTTCTTTCGAAAAACATCAGGCAGCGCGAATGGTGGTGGTGGGGGACTCCTTCACGTGGGGCTGGGGTGTAAACGACGACGATATCTATACGGCCAAATTGGCCGCGCTGCGTCCCCAGATGGACGTCATCAATCTCGGGGTGACGGCCTACGGAACCAGTCAGGAACTCGAGTATTTCAAGACCGAAGGCCGGCGCTATCGCCCGGACGTGGTCCTATTGGCCTTTTGTCTCAACGATATTGAGGAGTATGAGTTTCAGGCTATTCGGAGAGGTGCGAGCACGGAGGCAGTCGCTTCCCAGCCTCCATCGATGAGGAGTTGGAAGTCCTGGGTCTCAGAGCATATGTATCTGTACCGGTTTTTGATCGACCGTATCAATACGAACAAGACGTTGGTCAATGCGCTGGTAAGGATCGGCTTGAAAGGGGAGTTGAGCGGGTATGAAGCGTTGGATTTCAATGTCCGCCCAGCGCTGAGACAATACCCCCCTCATCTAGCGGACCAATGGGAACGCACGAAAGGACAACTGCGAGTGATCCGTGACCTTGCCCGTGCCCAGCATGCCCGACTCATTCTCGCACTCATTCCATCACTTCAGACGGTCGAACCAACCGCGTTCGCCCATACTATCGCGTATACCAAATATGAGCCGGAGGATTTCGACCTGGACAAGCCGTATCGTCTGCTCGAAGAATTCGGGAAGGAAGAGCAAATCGAGGTGCTGAATCCGGTTGCCTCATTTAGGCAAGCTCAAGCCCAAAGGATCAAGCTGTATCTCCCCAACGATATGCATTTTACTCCTGCTGGGCATGAACTGTTCGCGAAGGAGATCCAGCGTTATCTGGAGCAGCATCCGACGGCGACACCCTGATTGTCGATCGAGAATGACGAGCGACGAGGGGGGATGACCATCGTGCGATGGTCATCCCCCTGCTGTTGTTACGGCATGGAGGCAGGCAGTTCCGATTGAGACTTCCCTGCGATCTTGGAGAGATCGCGGGGATAGAGCACGATCTCGATGCGACGATTCGAAGCGCGCCCGGTTTCAGTCTCGTTCGAGGCGACAGGGCGTGTGTCGGCATAGCCGACGGCCGAGAGGGCCTGGCGGTCGACGCCTCCATGGTCGGTGAGGTAGCGGACCACGGTCGTGGCCCTGGTGGTCGAGAGTTCCCAGTTCGATTTGAACTTATCCTGAAGTT
>FRDC01001748.1_pt1 | contig 96267 bp, 96 predicted proteins | sample 1106171 | NCBI WGS metagenome assembly FRDC01 (sample SAMEA3930566, study PRJEB13176) | freshwater metagenome | biome: Drinking water system; feature: drinking water; material: water | place: Singapore | collected 2014-12-20
TGGCGGACGTGATCTGGAACAACGCGCCGAAGAGTATCCTGGATCCGTTCCCCAGCCAGGTGAACCCCAACGCCAAGGCCGGGTACTAAGTAATAGTTCAAGCTTTCGCGCGTTCGAGACTAAATAGGTAGCGGTAAAAGGGGCCGGCCCGGATGTCTGGGCCGGCTTCTGTGTTTTGTTATGTACCGTCCTCGCTCGTACTTAAAAACGTGCCTAGAGATGGGAGGTCTACTGTCTAATGAAGCATGGCGGGGGAGGCCGCTTCGCTAAAAGCAATTTCTCTGCGTTCTGGATATTGGTTTAGGGAAAGCAGTCTGGCCGCACCGGTGGGCAAGTGCTTGTGTCATCGGCATAATCATATTGGCTCATTCTTACGAGCATGAAAGGGACAGCCCCAGGTCTCTAGAACGGCCCGCCCAGAATATTGACGTGCCTCCGAGTTTTCCCCAAAGCTAGCTAGCATTGGGTTTATCGAGCCCTGGAAGGCCAGCTCCCGCGTCCGAACCGTCTGTTTCATTGTTTCAAATTTTCCACGTGCGCGAAGGCGAGTGAATTGCTCATGAAGGTTGAATACCATGATGGGATAAGGGGTCGTTCGTGCCAGACGTGAGGATTGGGGATGCATGCCGATGACATACATTGCTCGCCCGCCGATGCTGAATGAGAAGTGATGGCTCTGCGGGTCGGAGTCGACGTTCTTGTCCCAGCTAAAGAAATCGGAATCAAGAGTGTGCATGGCTTGAAGCTGTTTCCACAGCAAATCTTCGAAATGCTCTTCCGTCTGGGTATCCGGCCCGCGGAACATAGCGATGAAGGTAATGAAGTGGTCATCCACGACGGGAAACTCATGGCAGAAGTCATAGAGATCATGACAAACACCACGTACCGCGCTATCGCAAGCGAGGTGCGGGTATAACCCGAAGCGATAGCTATTTCGACTGAACGCAGAAATCGCCCCAACGCAAGGATAGAACTGGCCCAAGACCTTTTGCCGCAATTGGGTATGCGCTTCAATAAGGTCGGGATCGATGAGCGCGTCAGGAGCGAGCGGGCGCATAACCGCCTGACCCTGGAAGGCGGCATAGCTCGAAAATCGGCTTGCCGCTGGATCGACCGACAAAGGATTCCACGGCAGCTTATCTGCGCCGGTTATAATGCCGTTCTCCGGTAGCGGTCGATGATGGAAGTCTGGTTCCATGGTAAAACCTCGCGGATATCCTGAATCCAAAACAATGTCTACTGACACGGTAGAGGCGTTTTCTTCGCCGGCCGTAACAAGCACTTACCCCTGCGTCACAGGGGTTACCTTCCGCCATCTGGGTTCAACCGACAATAGTGCTTTGGATTTGGATAGCGCTACTTTAGTATTCCGAATATGTACGTATTCAAAGCGTGGCCACTGTTCATAAAACAGAAATTGTTGGGAGATAATCAGGCCATATCAATCGACCGATAGAGGCGAGAGGACCCCCTAGAGGGTGTTTGAGGGGGCCCGAGGCGACTGACAAAGCTTCCCATGCCGTTCGCTCACGGTAAAAAACAGGAAGTAGTGGAGCCGACAGCGCGAGAACGAGTTATGAGTTAGTAGAAGGAGATTCGACGATCAATTATAGATGAGGATTGATGTGATGAAGAGAGGAAGAAGATGTGGTTGCGGGGAGAGGATTTGAACCTCTGACCTTTGGGTTATGAGCCCAACGAGCTACCAGGCTGCTCCACCCCGCGTCCGGATGCTAACAAAGCGTTGAAGATCAAGTCAAGTTAAGACGTGGGCCTGATTGCATTCTTCTTACTACGATGTTAAAGCGAAGGCATGCGGATCGTTTTCATGGGCACTCCAGAATTTGCTGTCCCGTCGCTCGAAGCACTCCTTCGATCCGATGATCACGTGGTCGGAGTGGTGTCGCAACCGGATCGCCCCAAGGGCAGGGGGCATCAGCTCGTCGCTCCGCCTGTGAAACTCGTCGCAGAGCGTGCTGGTATTCCTGTCCTGCAGCCGCTTAAGATTCGGACACCGGAATTTTTGCAAGCCCTGTCAGCCTGGCAGCCGGATCTGATTGCCGTCGCGGCCTATGGACGTATTCTGCATACACCGATCCTTCAACTTCCCCCGATGGGTTGTGTAAATGTGCATGGCTCGCTGCTGCCGAAATATCGGGGTGCCGCTCCTGTCCAGTGGGCCGTCATCAACGGCGAAACCGAAACGGGCATTACCACGATGTTGATGGACGAAGGGATGGATACAGGTCCCATGCTGCTCCAAGCGAAATTGACGATCCTGCCCGACGATACGGCTGGGACGTTGGCACCTCGTCTGGCGGAGTTGGGAGGGCCGTTGCTTGTCGACACGATCACACAGCTGAAAGCCGGAACGCTGATACCGAAGAAACAAGACGATGGGCAGGCGACCTTGGCGCCGCTTTTGAAAAAGGAAGATGGTCTGATTGATTGGACGATGAATGCGCCGGCACTTGTCAATCGAGTGCGAGGGCTTTCTCCTTGGCCGGGGGCCTATACATTTTTCGGCGCCGAACGGTGGAACATCTGGAAGGCGATTCCTCACGCGGGTATGACAACCGATAAGCCGGGCACAATCGTCATGGTGAACAAACAATCCATCGTGGTGGCAACAGGCGAGGGACTTGTCGACATCCGTGAGATCCAGGCGGCCAATTCGAAACGTATGACAGTGCCCCAATTCTTGACTGGGCACCGCGTCACGGCTGGTATGCACTTGGGGTCACCGTCTGCATAACCCTGCTCTTCAGAGCAATAATTGTTTCTTGCCCTCGGCTATGACCTCCCAAAGAACGTTGAGCCCAGATGCCATGGGGCTGTCTTCCCGCTCTGTTGCTCTCTCGACTCTCCTCTCCTACCAACGAGCTGATGATGCCCTTGAGGAGCTGATTGAACAACATATCAAGTCGATTTCCCAGCATCGTGACCGTTCGCTGGCTATGGAACTGGTGTACGGGGTTCTGCGGCGACAGGAGATGATCGATTGGAGACTTGGGTCAGTCCTGGACAAACCGCTCCTCAGATTGCCTGTCGTCGTTCAAATGTTACTGCGGCTTGGAGCCTATCAGCTGCTGTTCCTGGATCGAATTCCTGCTTCCGCGGCGGTGAACGAGACCGTCCGGTTGACGAAGTCGCACGCCAAAAAACTCGGCCGCGACTGGAGTGGCTTGGTGAATGGAGTTCTACGCAACCTTATCCGTCTGCCGGTGCCGCCTCTCCCGGACCCCGCAACCCATCCGGCTCAATCGTTGTCAGTGCGGTATGGAATCCCAGTATGGTTGACAGAGCGGTGGATCGACCGACTGGGGCTTGAACAAGCGGAGTCGGCCTGTCGAGCAAGTAGCACGATTCCGAACGTCATCCTTCGAGTGAACTCGAATCGACTCACCAGGGAAGAGTTCTTGGCTCGGCTAGGACAAGCAGATGTGGCGGCTCATCCGACGGCTGTCAGTCCTGTAGGCGTGGCGTTGGAAAAAGGTCAGGATGTGACGTCGTTGCCAGGGTTCCAGGCGGGCGACTTCTACGTGGAAGATGAAGCGGCTCAGCTCATTCCTCCGATTCTAGACCCGCAACCGGGTGAGAGTATTTTAGATGCCTGCGCCGCTCCAGGTGGCAAGACGACGCACCTTGCCGAACTCATGGGTGATCGCGGAACCATCTATGCCGTTGATCGCAAAGCCTCTCGATTGGATCTGCTCCGCCAGAATTGCCAACGACTAGGCATTCAGAGCGTCGTGCCGATCGTCGGTGATGTGAGACTGCCGGCCGAATGGTCTGGTCTGATTCCAAGCCAGGTGAACCTCCAGAGCGGGCTGCCGCCGTTCGATCGTATCCTGGTGGATGCGCCTTGTAGCGGGATGGGCGTGCTGCGCCGACACCCTGAAGCGAAGTGGCGGAAGGACAGTTCAATCTTCTCCAGACACCAGAAACTTCAAGCTGACATTCTCGCATCGGTGGCTTCCTGCTTGCGACCCGGTGGGGTGCTGGTCTATAGTACCTGTTCGACAGAAACGGAAGAGACGGAAGAGGTGATCACCCGTTTTTGCGAGGCCAATTCTGGATGGATGCGGGAATCTGTGGCGCCGTGGCTTCCCATCACCGCTCTCCCCTTTGTGACCATCTCCGGCGCGCTCTCCACCATGGGTAACGAATACGGGATGGACGGCTTTTATGCCGCCCGTCTACGAAAGAAGAGGTAATGGGTCACCCAATTCATATTGCACCCTCGATTCTTTCAGCGGACTTCGCGCGATTGGCTGAAGAAGTGGCCGCCGTGGAACGGGCCGGTGCCGACCTCATCCATGTCGACGTGATGGACGGGCATTTCGTGCCGAACCTCACGGTGGGGCCGCCCATTGTCGAAAGCCTGAAGAAAGTCACCAAGTTGCCGCTCGACGTTCATTTGATGATCACCAATGCCGATGCGTTCATCCCCGAGTTTGTGGATGCCGGCGCCGACTATCTCACGGTCCATGTGGAAGCGTGTCCTCACCTTCACCGGACGATTCAGTCGATTAAGGAACGGGGAGTGAAGGCTGGAGTCACACTGAATCCCGCCACTCCACTCACATCGCTCCAAGAAATCTTAGGCGATGTCGATCTGGTCTTGATCATGTCGGTCAATCCTGGGTTCGGTGGGCAGACCTTCATCCCATCGGTCCTCAAGAAGATCGCCGAGGCGCGGCGGATCCTCGATCACATCAACAGCCACGCACTGCTTGAAGTGGACGGCGGCGTCAAGGCGGAGAACGCTCGCGAGATCGTGGCGGCCGGGGCGAGGGTTCTCGTCGCAGGATCTGCCATTTTCTGCCAAGGTGACTATACGGCCACCATTGCAGCCATACGGGCAGCCGGAGAGACGGCCGCCTTGCCGGCGTCACGCGCTGCAGTCCATCAATAGGCGGATTGGGTGGATATCTCCGCACTCATCGACAGTCTGCACCCTCTCGAAATCAAAGTACTCATGGCTTTGGGACTTCGTCCCCCGGGAACTGCTCTGGACAGCGAACAGTTGGCGAGCGCAGCCGAGCTGGAGCCATCCCAATTGAGCATGGCGGTGGAATGGCTGTTGGCCAAGTCGCTCGTCACGGTGCAGACGGAAACGGTCACTCCTATCGTCTCGCTGACGAAAATCGGGGAAGAGTATCATCAGACAGCTTCACCCCTCGAACGAGTCTTGGCGGCTGCGCGGGAAGCGACCGGAACGGGGAGAAGGCTGACCATTCCCGATCTTCAGTCGCAAGGAGGACTGGAGCCTTCCGATGTCAGTAAAGCTGTAGGACGACTCAAAAAAGAAGGGGCGATCCTGATCATTCAGGGTGGGTGTATCGAGACAACAGGTCGTCCAAGTCCGACAGCCGAGGCACTTCGAACCCTCCTGGGAGAAATATATGGCTCTTCGAAAGAGCTGAAGAGCTTTGCTGAAACTCATCGGCAGATTATCGAAGACTATGCGGTAAAACGGGGCAATGCCAAGGAGCCGTTCCGGATTGACGATCGGGTAACCCGATCCTTTGCCTTGTCGGCCGAGGGGGCTGGTGCCGTGGCGCAGCTGCTCAAACAAGGAATTGCCGAGGAAGTATCACAAGTGACTCCTGACTTGTTGAAGGACGGGAGTTGGCGCCAGAAGCGATTTCGAAAGTACACGATCAGTCTGCGTCCGCCTCGTATCGGAACCGGAAAGAAACATCCGTATCGGGAATTTCTCGACACGGTCAAAGCCAAGCTAGTGAGCATGGGCTTTCAAGAGATGCGGGGAGCGCTGGTCGAAACGGAGTTCTGGGACATGGATGCCCTGTTCATGCCGCAGTTCCATCCGGCCCGGGACATCCATGACGTCTATTTTGTCAAGGAACCCCGTCATACCACCGCCGTGGACGAGCCGTTCTTGTCGCGTGTCGCCAAGGTGCACGAGAACGGCGCGGAAACCGGTTCCACGGGGTGGGGCTATTCGTTCGATGTGCATCGGGCCAAACGGTTGGTGTTGCGGAGTCAGGGTACGGCGGTGTCGGCTCGTACGCTTGCCGCCTCACCCAATATTCCGGGGAAGTACTTTTCAATCGCCCGGTGTTTTCGCTATGACCAAGTCGATGCCACCCACGCAACGGATTTTTTCCAGGTCGAGGGCATCGTGCTGGGAGAAGACATCAATTTCAGGACGCTGTTGGGGCTCCTGAACTTGTTCGCCCGGGAGGTGGCACAGGCGAAAGAAGTGAAGTTCTTACCGGCCTATTTCCCGTTTACCGAACCGTCGGTCGAGTTGCATGTGCGGCATCCCCGCTTGGGATGGATGGAGCTTGGCGGCGCCGGTCTCTTTCGTCCGGAAGTCACATTGCCGCTCGGCGTCACGGTGCCCGTCATCGCCTGGGGGTTGGGGCTTGATCGCATGGCCATGGTGGCGTTGGGTATCCATGACATTCGCGAGCTCTTCACCGACAACCTGGAATTGATCCGCACCACCAGAGGACTATTCTAACCGCTCATGCCTACCATCACCATCTTCAAGGATGATTTCGAGGCACTTCTCGCGGAGGATCGTCGTGCCGACGGTAGCGTGTCGATCGCTCAGTTGGAGGAGTGGCTTATGCTCGTGAAGGGCGAGCTGAAGGGGCACAACCCAGAAACCGGCGAGTTGCGCATTGAGCTCCAAGATAGTAATCGTCCAGATCTCTGGTGTTGCGAAGGGATTGCCAGACAAATTCGCATCAAACGGCAAGGCCGGCTGAAACCCTATTCTTTCTTCACCAACAAGACGAAGTCGCCGCATCTTCTCGTCGTGAAGCCGGGTATGGAGCAAGTGCGCCCTTATGTGGCGGCCTGTACTGCCAAGGGATATCGGGTGACCGAGAAGGGGTTGGCGCAGTTGATTCAAACGCAGGAAAAGTTGGCCGACATCTTCGGACGCAAGCGCAAGACCGTCTCCATCGGAATCTATCAGCTGCGGAACATTGTTTTTCCTATAACCTATGAGCTGGTGAAACCTGATGATGTGCGGTTTACCCCTTTGGGGATGGAAACGGCGATGACTCTGTCGGAAATTCTCATGGTTCACCCAAAGGGGTTGCAGTATGGATCAATCCTGACCGTTAAGAGTCTCCTCCCTATTCTCCGAGATGCGAAGGACCAGCCGTTGTCGTTTCCACCGATTATTAATAGCCGGGAAATCGGAGAAGTACGGGTGGGTGACGATGAGCTCTTCGTTGAAGTGACCGGGACGGACCTTTCCATGGTGATGATTTCGCTGAACATCTTCGCGGCGAATTTGGCAGACCGTGGCGCAAACATCGAGCCGGTGGACATCCAGTATCCAACAAGCACGAAATTAGGCAAACGGGTCAAGACACCGCAAGATCTTGGAAAGCTCAAAACCATTCGGATGAAAGCGATAGCCCAGGCACTCGGTCAGGATCTGGATGAGACCGTCGTCAAACAAGCGCTTGAGACTTATGGATACGACGTGTCGGCGGAAAAAGGATCTGTGAAGGCGAAACTTCCGCCATATCGGCAGGATCTGATGCATACGATGGACGTGGTTGAAGACGTTGCCATGAGTCGTGGGTATGCCGAGTTTACCCCGGTTATGCCAGCGCAGTTTACAGTCGGGGGGGTATCCGAGATTGAACAGATGTCCGATCGATCCCGAGAATTGATGGTGGGGCTGGGCTTTCAGGAAATTATCTCCAACATTCTCGGTTCCCCGGAGCACTATTCGGGTTTGATGCGGCTTGACGGCACGGACTGGGGACGGACGGTCGAGGTGGACAATGTCATGTCATTGAGCTTCTCCTGCCTCCGACAATGGATGCTCCCGTCATTGCTGCGTATTGAGGCAGCGTCGAGCCGCGCGTTCTATCCCCATCGGCTTTTCGAAGCCGGGGACGTAGCGATTCCCGATGATACCCACGAAATGGGATCCCGAACGGAAACCGTCTTGGGCGTTGTGATTTCTCACGCCGCCACCCATTTTTCAGAAATCCATTCTTGTCTCGATGTGCTGTTTTACTACCTCGGGAAGGAATACAGCTTGGAATCAGTTCAGCATCCATCGTTTCTCGAAGGCCGCGTCGGTCGCATTCTCGTCGAGGGTAAGCCTGTCGGCATCATCGGTGAAGTCCATCCGGAAGTCCTCGAACGGTGGCAGATTGCCATGCCGGTCGTCGCGTTCGATGTGAATCTATCGAAGCTGGTTCAGTCTGCGGAGTGAGTGCCGACTTCGTCACAAAATAACCAAAGGGGACACGACACGGTGTCGCGTCCCCTTTGGTCGGATGCGTTACAGACGCTTTGCGAGTTAGGCTGTCGCAGGCGTGAGATGTTGCTTAGCAAGTCCTACGAGCTGCGCAAACCCCGCAGTGTCTTTGATCGCCATGTCCGAAAGGACCTTGCGATCGAGGGCAACATTGGCCTTCTTGAGGGCATTGATGAACCGGCCGTAGGTTATACCCTGAGTCCGGACAGCTGCACTAATACGAGCAATCCAGAGTTGCCGGAAGTCCCGCTTTCGGTTCTTGCGACCCGTGTATGCGTAAGTCAATCCCTTATCAACGCTTTCCGTCGCTGACCGAAAGAGGCGGCTTTTCCCGCCGTACTGACCTGACGCCAGCTTAATCCGCTTCTTTCGCCGAGCTCTCGTTTTTGGTCCACCCTTTGCGCGAGGCATGATTCATTACTCCTTTTGGGTCCTGAAATTCACAACACTAAACGATCACCGTCTATGTATACGGCAGAAGTCGATCCAATGTAGACACTACCGTGGAATCCACCACTGCTGTTCCGCTCAGGCGGCGCTTCCGGTCGTGCCGTTTGCTGGTCAGTATGTGCCGCTTGCCCGCCTTGCGGCGAACGATTTTACCACTCCCGGTCTTTGTAAAACGCTTACTCGTCCCTTTATGCGTCTTCATTTTCATGAAAAGATTCCTTTGGTTGAGCGATCAGCGAGCTGCGTGTCAATGTTTCGGAGCGACGATCATGATCAAGCTCCGTCCCTCCATACGAGGAGCATACTCAATGGTGCCGGCTTGGGCCAACTGTTCAATGACGGAATTCATCACCGCGCGTCCCATCTCTTGGTTGGCCATTTCCCGTCCACGATAGGTGAGGGTGACCTTGGTCTTGTTACCCTCCTCTAAGAACGCTTTCATCTGTCGGACTTTAATTTCAAGATCATGCTTATCGGTCCGCGGGCGCAACTTGATTTCCTTCACTTGCGTGGACTTTTGATGACGCCGACTTTGATGATCTTTTTTGCTCAACTCATACTTATACTTCCCGTAGTCCATAATCCTGCAGACGGGAGGGACGGAGTTGGGGGCGACTTCAACCAAGTCATAGCCGCTTTCTTGAGCCTGACGAAAAGCATCGGGCGTCGGAAGGATGCCGAGTTGTTCTCCCTCCGGACCAATGACGCGAACTTCTCGGACTCGGATCTCACGATTCACACGCAATTTGGGAACGATAGGCCACCTCTTTTTTAATGTGTGTGTTGAAGCTCTCGCTGTGTGTGTGTGACTTCTGCTTTCAGAAGGTCCAACACCTCAGCAACGGTCTTATTGCCTACATTGGACCCGCTTCGGCCACGTACCGAAAGGGTTCCATCTTGCATTTCTCGATTCCCCGCCACCAACATGAACGGAACTTTCGACTTTTCCGCTTCACGAATCTTGAAGCCGATTTTTTCATTTCGAAGGTCCGCTTCGGCTCGGAAGCCGGCCGCCCGTAACTGTGCCGCCACGGCTGCGGCGTAGTCTTGCTGATGATCGGTGATGTTCATGACCACCGCCTGCACCGGAGCGAGCCAGGTGGGGAACGCGCCCCCGTAATGCTCGATCAGAATGCCGAAAAAACGCTCGATGGATCCCATCAAGGCGCGATGGATCATGATCGGACGATGGGCTTTGCCGTCTTCTCCGATGTAACTCAGGTCAAACCGCTCTGGATTGTTGAAATCCACCTGGACCGTGGAGCATTGCCACGAACGGCCCAACGCATCCTTGATCTTAATGTCGATCTTCGGCCCGTAAAATGCCCCTCCGCCGGGATCAAGATGAAAGGAAATATTGCGACTCTTCAGCGCCGCTTCCAATGCGCTGGTGGCCAAGGCCCAATGTTCATCACCACCCACGGATTCTTTGGGTCGTGTGGACAAAAATACCTCAAACTCCGCGAATCCGAATGTCTGCAATACGAAGAATGTAAAGTCCAGCACCCGGCTGACTTCGTGTTCCATCTGATCCGGCCGGCAGAAGAGATGTGCATCGTCTTGTGTGAATCCACGCACACGCATGAGTCCGTGCAGGACTCCCGTTCGTTCATAGCGGTACACGGTTCCGAGTTCCCCGTAACGGATGGGGAGGTCCCGATAGCTCCGCAGATGAGACTGATAGATCATGATATGGTATGGGCAATTCATCGGTTTCAGCTGGTACTCACTGCCTTCCAGCTTCATCGATGGGAACATGTTTTCCCTGTAGTAATCGAGGTGCCCGCTCGTCTTCCAGAGATCAAGACGTGCAGTATGAGGGGAGTAGACCAATTGATATCCGTCCCGAATATGTTGTTCCCGCCAAAAGTTTTCAATCAACAGGCGGACGGCTGCCCCTTTTGGATGCCAGAGTACCAGCCCCGGTCCGATCTCATCCTGAATACTGATGAGATCCAGCTCTTTCCCGACTTTTCGATGGTCGCGTCGCTTAATTTCTTCCAGGCGGGCCAGGTAGGCATCTACTTCCGTTTTGGTAGGGAAAGACGTCCCGTAGATCCGCTGTAACATCGGATTGCGTTCATCGCCACGCCAATACGCCCCGGCCGTGTTGAGCAATTTTATGGCCCCAATGGAGCCAGTGCTAGGAAGATGAGGGCCACGACAGAGGTCGACGAAGTCGCCTTGTGTGTATGCGGTGATTGGTTCTCCGTCGGGGAAACCTTGAATGAGCTCGACTTTGTAGTGTTCTCCACGGGCTCTGAAAAAGTCTATCGCGTCCTGCTTGGAAAACTCCCGCCTCGTGATCGTCAGGTTACGTCGTATGATATCGGCGGCGCGCTCTTCGATTCTTTTCAGGTCATCGGGCGTAAATGGGCGTTCGAAGGCAAAGTCATAGTAGAAACTGTCTTCCAGGGCAGGGCCGATGGTCAGCTGCGCCGATGGGAAGAGTTCTTTGACGGCTTGGGCCATGACATGAGTACTGCTGTGGCGGTACACTTCACGTCCCTCTGCGCTGTCGAATCGCAGCGGTTCGACTACCGAGCTTGCACTGACAGGTCGCGACAGATCAACTACTGCACCGTCGATCTTGGCCGCCAGAATGTCACGGCCCTCGAGTCCCAATTCAGACAGAGCCGCACCTACCGACTTTCCCGGCTGAATATCAGCGCTTGGACCGTCTCTTACCGATACTTTCATAACTTCCAGATCATGATCGCGGTACAAGAGACAACACAGGACGGAGCCTCCTCCGCGAGGCAAACCAACCCCCAGCTGATGGTAGGCGCGGACGGTCTTGAACCGTCGACCTCTACCGTGTCAAGGTAGCGCTCTCCCCCTGAGCTACGCGCCTATCGACAAAGGAGGCATGCTAATATAGCCTTGTTGACACTGTCAAGAAAGCGAAAGAGAAGGCCGCATTCCTTTTCAATCTAGTGGAGGAATGCGCGACGTGTTTCTAAGAGCTTTGGGTCAGACACCCTTAGAGGGTTACCTGACGGCGGAGCGAAGCTCTTTCCCGGCTGAAAACTTTGGGACCTTGGTCGCGGGAATACGGAGTGATTCACCTGTCCGTGGATTTCTTCCCATTCGTGCTTTTCTCTTTGAAATCGTGAAGGTGCCAAAATTGACGAGGGAGACACGGTGTCCTTTTTTTAGCGAGGAAGTCACGGCTCCGGTGAATGCTTCAAGAGCGGTTCCGGCCGCTACCTTTGTGATCCCTGCTGAAGCGGCCATCTTTGCGATTAACTCTTCCTTTGTCATGGTGTCCCTCCTTCATGGGTTTTGAGAGATGGTTATGGGAGCGAACCCAACAGCGCACCTATAAAAATCATGTTCAGGCACTATGACTTGCCTTCGATTTCGTCTGCTTCAACGGGATGTGAAGATTCACGATTTTTTTCCGCAACGTGTTCCGATTGAGTCCGAGAAGTTCCGCAGCTTGTATTTGATTGCCCCCTGTCTCGCGCAACGCTGAGGTGATGAGAGGACGTTCCACGGCAGAGATCAGAATCGGGTGAAGATTCTTAGCGGATCCGTTTCTCATCCCCTTCACGAATTCCCCCATTTTGACTTCCAGATAGCTCTCCAGAGAGGTGTCGCGAGTTTTCGGCTGCTGCGAGTTACTCGGCTGATTCATAAGGTGAATCGTTTTCAGCGCCTTTTTCAGGACCGCCTTCGACCCCTTGATGCAAAGGGTGCGAGAGGAATCAAGGTGATCCGTAAGCGAATCATTCTGGTCCTGTCCGCTTGGCGACTCCATCACAACGGCGTCGAAACGATGTCTGGGTAATTCCCTCAGAAAGGCCGAATGGTCGCGAGCGATCGTAACGGTAGCGTCCTTGAATACCTGCCTCACCAGAGCTTGTACGGCCGTGTCATTGGTGAATAATAGAATAGTAAATGAAGCTGACAACACAGACATGAAGGCACCACCCGAAGAGGAGGGCGGATTATTGCCTAGGGCGTAGGGGATGTCAATCAGATTTTCTGGACGCACCGGCGGTTCCGATTGGCTTCCCGTACGGCTTTGTCGGAAGGAAATCGCTCGCAAAGTAAAGAGCTTCTGTTTGTCTCGACCTACGATTTTCGACAGTACATTATTAGTATATATACGCATCACTACCGATGAAGTTTCCCGTGTCTTGACAGATCGCAGAGTGAAAGGGTATACATGAAGTGAATTCCTACCGGAATAATAAAGAATGAAGGTATCGAAGCGTGCCACATACGGGATTATGGTAGCAGTCGACCTTGCGGTACATGCACAAGAAGCCCCGATTCAAGCGCGTTCTATCGCGCGGCGTCATGGGATTCCCGTCCGTTTCCTTGAACAAGTTCTCCATGCAATGAAAAAGGCCGGCTTAGTAGAAAGTCAACGAGGCGCTCAAGGAGGGTACCTCCTTACGCAAGAACCGGCGGCTCTTTCGGTCGCCGATATATTCGAGGCGTTGGAAGGCCCGGTCTTTCATCGGCCATTTGTCGGTCAGCGCACACGCGATCGTCATGCAACCAAGCCGGACTTGCTGCTAGGTGATGTCTGGGAACAGGTACAACAGGCGGAACGAAAAGTGCTCGAAAACATTACAGTCGAACACCTGGCGATGCGTCTACGGACGATCGATGCCCAGCGTACCCCGATGTACCACATCTGACGATAAAGAAGACTTCTTCCCGCCAGTGGACAAGGAGACAGATATGAATCAGATCCAATCGTTCACCATCCCGAAGATTGAGACGAAGCCGATTCCCTCCACGATCTTGGAAGAAATAGAAACCTTCGAGACTGAAGCCCTGCGAACATCGGCCGGAGAAATTTCCACCGATCTCTTCAAACCATTCCGCCTTCAATATGGCATTTACGGCCAACGTCAATCTGGCGTCCAGATGGTTCGGGTCAAGATTCCCTTCGGCGGCATTACAGCGAATCAGCTTCGCCGCCTGGCCGAACTCGCCGACCGCTATGCGACCGGGGTCGGACACGTCACGACGAGACAAGACATTCAGATGCACTTTGTCGAGCTGAAGGATGTGCCGACCATCATGCGGGGATTGGCCGAAGTCGGACTCACCACTCGAGAGGCCTGCGCCAATACCGTGAGAAATGTGACGGCCTGTCACCTGGCCGGCGTCTGTCAGGGTGAAGTATTCGATGTGACGCCCTATGCGAAGACCGTCGCCTATCATTTGTTGCGGAATCCCTTGAACCAAAGTTTGCCGCGGAAATTCAAGATCGCGTTTTCCGGCTGCAAGCATGACTGTGCCCTGACACCCATCCATGATATTGGGTTGTTGGCCGTCAAACGAGCCGACGGAGTGATCGGCTTTCGAATGGTGGCAGGCGGAGGCTTGGGCTCGGCTCCACGGGTCGCACAACTCCTCCGTGAGTTCACCCCGATGGAGGAGCTGATACCCAGTATCGAGGCCGTCATTAAGGTCTTCGATACCCTCGGGAACCGAAAAAACCGCAACAAGGCCCGCATGAAATTCGTCATCGACAAGCTGGGTTTTGAAGAATTCAAACGTCGCTGGGAAGCAGCCTACGTTGCCATGGGGCATGCGCTTCCCAAGAACGGGTCCTTGGCTCTGCTGCAGCATCAGGACGAACCTCCCTCTCTCATCATGCCGACGAGAAATGGCGCCGTGAACGGAAACGGGAATGGTAACGGTCAGGGGATCCATGCTGTAAGCACTGAAACACCGTTTGAGATGTGGAACCGAACCAACGTGGTGAAGCAGAAGCAGGATGGGTATGTCACGGCCGCCATCAAGCTGTTCATGGGAGACATTACGGCTGAACAGATGCTGTTCGTCGCCGACCTGGCGGAGCGTTATTCGAACGGCAATCTCCGCACAACCATCAATCAGAACATGGTGATTCGTTGGGTTCCTGCCGATCAGACCCGACACCTCTACGAGGATTTGGCGTCTCATGGATTAGCTGATCCAGGGGCCGAGCTTGTCGAAGACATTATCGCTTGTCCCGGCACAGATACCTGCGGTCTGGGAATCACGTCGTCCAAGGGTCTTGCGCGCGCGCTGGCCGAGGTATTTCCGGCAGGTCGTGTTCCAGAAGACCTTCAGGATGTGAGCGTAAAAATCAGCGGCTGCCATAATTCGTGCGCTCAGCACCACATTTCCACGATCGGGCTGCATGGAGTCGGCAAACGAATCGGGGACCATGTGGCGCCACACTATGAATTGCATCTCGGTGGCTCGGTGAATGGGACGGCCAAGATCGGCCAGATGACCGTGAAGTTGCCGGCGAAAGCGGTCCCGGCGGCGATTGCGCATTTGATTGACGTGTACCGTCGTGACCGCCACACGAACGAGAATCTATCGACGTTCATCGCCCGTGTCGGGAAAAGCAAGCTGAAGGACGAGTTGATCCCTTACACGATCGTGCCGTCCTACCAAGAGGATTCCACGTTTTATTACGACTGGGAAGGGGAAGAAGAATTTATCCTGGAGGATCTTGGTCCAGGAGAGTGCGCCGGTGGCGCGCTGGAGATGATTGAAAACGGCATCCTTGAAGCCGATCAAGAACTCTACCAAGCGAGGCTGCTTATTGAAAAACATCAGTATGCTGTGTCGGTGAATAAGTCCTATCGAGCCGTGCTGGCGGCGGCCAAGGCCCTGTTGGTCACCGAAGGACTGGAACCATCGACCGACGCCGAAACATTCACTGAGTTTGACGGCAGGATCGCCCAAAAGGGAGTTGTGCCGCCCATCTATCGAGACCTCAATAAAAAGGTGGGCGACTTGGGTCCCAAAGAAACGTCGGCTGAATCGGCCCGGGAAAAGATCGCATTCGCCAAAGGCTTTGTCGATGCATGCCGTACGGCAACGGATCACATGGGGAAAGACCTTAAGCTCTCAGCTGTGAAAGAAGAGAGGCCTCTGGTGGCACCTGCACTAGTCGAAACGAAGCCAACTGCTCCTGTTCCGACCGGCGCTCCGGTCTACGATCTCCGTGGCGTGGCCTGTCCAATGAATTATGTGAAGACCAAGTTGAAGCTGGAAATGATGGATGCAGGCGAACAGTTGGAAGTGTGGTTGGATGCGGGGGAACCGATTAAGAATGTGCCCATGAGTCTCAAGAATGACGGCCATAAAGTATTGATCCAGGAGGCGCTGGAACCGGAAGCGTCACATTATCGGATACTAGTCGAGAAAGTCGAAGGGTAGGATCTGATTCGCTATGACAGTCAATGACCAATGTGGACCCATGGCAGAGCTCCAGGCATGGAGCGCTTCGCTCGAGACGAAGCCGCCGCAAGATGTGCTGGCAGCCACCATCGAACGATATGAGCGGATCGTTCTGGCCTGCAGCTTTGGAGCGGAGGATGTCGTGCTTGTCGATATGGTGCATCGCATCAATCCCTCGGTGCCGTTGTTCTATCTCGATACCGATTTTTTGTTCCCGGAGACCTATGCGACGAGAGATCACGTCATCGAACGGTATGGTCTCAAATCGACGCAGGTTATCCAAGTCAAATCCTTACTAAGTCCGGAAAAACAGGCGGAAGACTACGGTGATGCGCTATGGACCAGCAATCCGGATCAGTGTTGCCAATTACGGAAGGTTGAACCGTTGACTCGCGTGTTGCGAGGGTATGAGGCATGGATCACCGGAATCAGACGCGATCAAGCCCCAAGCCGCGCGAATGCCGGGTTGATTGAGTGGGATCAAAAATTTAACCTGGTCAAAGTCAACCCGCTTGCGCGATGGACATGGGCGGATGTGTGGGCCTACATCAAGCTCTACGAAGTGCCGTACAACCCGCTGCACGATCAAGATTATCCCAGTATCGGGTGCACCTTCTGCACCGCCCCAGTCGCACCGGGCGATGATCCTCGGGCTGGCCGTTGGAAGAATTTTGCCAAAACCGAGTGCGGTCTACACAAGTCGTAACATGCCGATTCAGGACATCCTCGCCAAGATTGCCCAGGGCCCAAAGGCTTCGAAGGACCTCACGTGGGACGAGTGTAAACAGGCCATGAAAGCGTTGATTGAAGGTGAGGCCACGCCGGCGCAAGTCGGCGCCTTTCTCATTGCCATGCGGTTCAAGACAGAGTCGGTGACGGAATTGGCCGCCTTGACGGCCGCCGCTCGACACTATGTGCCTCCTCTGACAGTCGCACGGACCCTGGCCCTGGCGGATGTGCCGACCTATGCCGGAAAGCAAGACACGTTTCACGCGATCATTGCAGCCTCCATCGTTGCCGCGGCATCTGGGGCTGCGGTCTTGATGCACGGCTACGATGGCATTCCTGGACGGCCAGGCAATGCAGGAGTGCTGAAAGCCATGGGCATCCCCATTGATGCCGATCCAAAACAGGTCACTGAAGAACTGAACGGGAAAGGTTTTGCCTACCTGGATATCGGACTGTACCATCCGCCGATCTATCGATTTTTGGAAATGCGTCAGGAGCTCGGCGTCCGGAACGTCTTCCATCCGATTGCTCGATTACTCAACCCGGCTCGGGCCGCGGTGCAGGTGGTCGGTTTGTCTCACCCTCCGCATTTTGAGAAGACCGCCGAAGCCTTGCGCATCCTAGGGTGTCCACGTGCATTGGTGATTCGGGGTGTCGAAGGCGATCCTGAGCTGTCCGCGTCGATGGTGACCAGAGTGCTGGAATTGCGGGATGAACGCATCACGCCGCTGGGCGTGGCTCCGAAAGATTTCGGCCTGGCGTTTGTTCCCTCGCGAGAAATGGCGGGGTTTCCTACTGCTCAGCGTGATAAGGAGGCGGATCTGCTCCGAAGGATTCTTCAGAATCAGGTGCAGGGCGGACCCAAAGAGTGGGTCCTCATGAATGCCGCGATGTTGCTCTACGCGGTGGGCAAAGGGGCGTCGTTATCTGCCTGCTATCCCGCTGTGCGTGCGACGCTTGAGGGAGGAGCGGCATCGCGCAAGCTTGACGAATTGGTACGAAAGCCGGTTGCGGCCTAGGATGAACAGCAGAGGGACAAGGAGCCATGAAACACCTTCGGCAACTTGAAGATCAAAGCGTCTATATTCTGAGAGAGGCCTATAAGCATTTCGACAATCTTGCCATGCTCTGGTCGATGGGGAAGGATTCCACCGTGCTTCTGTGGCTGGCCCGCAAGGCCTTCTTCGGGCATGTGCCGTTTCCGCTTCTCCATGTCGATACCAGTTACAAGATTCCGGCAATGATCGAGTACCGCGATCGGCTTGCGCGGGAGTGGCGATTAAATTTGGTGGTCGGTCAAAACAAGGAAGCCTTGGCGGCGGGAATGAATCATACGATGGGCCGAGTAGTCTGTTGCACGGCATTGAAGACGAACGGCCTCAAGCAACTGTTGGAGAGCAAGGGCTACACCGGTGTTATCCTTGGCGTCCGCGCCGACGAAGAGGGAACGAGGGCCAAAGAACGCTATTTTTCCCCGCGAGACAAACACGGCGATTGGGATTTTCGCGATCAACCGCCGGAGTTGTGGGATCAGTATAAAACCACGTTCCCGCCGGGGACGCATATCCGTATCCATCCGCTCCTGGACTGGACTGAGATCAATATCTGGGAATACATCAAGCTTGAGAATATTCCCTTCATTGATTTGTATCTTGATAAGGGAGACGGGACACGCTACCGAAGTCTGGGTTGTGCACCCTGCACCACGCCGATCAAATCGACGGCCAAGACCGTGGACGACATCATCGAAGAGTTGCGCCACACCACCGTGGCCGAGCGATCAGGCCGAGCACAGGACGAAGGCCGCGGTATGGAATTGCTGCGAAAAGACGGCTACATGTGAAACCCGATGCTGAAAGTGATCGTCAGCGTTATTCCCGGTCGATCGGCTCCGTCAACGTACTCACGACGTACGCATCCGGACCCTCGCTCCCTGCGGCCCCTTGCTGAACGATCATTTTGCGCATCGGTGAAGGAGTTTCAGGAATCATGACGACGCAATCAACGAAGCCCTCAGAAAATCTCAATATCGTGATTGTCGGGCATGTGGATCACGGCAAGTCCACATTGCTGGGCCGCCTCTATGCCGACACCGGTTCGCTTCCCGACGGGAAGTTGGAAAAGGTGCAGGCCATTTGCAAGCAGCAGGGGAAGGAATTCGAATATGCTTTTCTCTTTGATGCCTTTCTTGAAGAGCAAGAACAGGGAATCACGATCGATACGGCCCGCACGTTTTTCATGTGGAAGGGCCGTCAATACATCATCATCGATGCGCCGGGGCACAAAGAGTTCCTCAAAAATATGATTTCAGGCGCTGCACGAGCTGAAGCCGCGCTCCTCCTCATCGATGCGCTGGAGGGAGTCAAAGAACAATCGAAAAAGCACGGGTATCTGCTATCCCTACTGGGCGTCCGCCAGTTTGCCGTGGTGGTCAACAAGATGGATCTGGTCGGCTACCGCCAGGATGTATTCGACGGGATCGAAAAAGAATATCGAGAATTTCTCGGGCAGTTCAAAGCCGTGCCGTCGCAGTTCATTCCGGTCAGCGCCAAACTTGGCGACAACATTGCCAACCGCAGCGAGCACATGTCGTGGTACAGCGGCCCCACGGTCCTGGAAACACTCGGTGCGTTCCACAAGGAAACGGCTCGATCGGAGCAGCCGCTGCGATTGCCGGTGCAGGATGTCTACAAGTTCGATGCACGTCGAATCATCACGGGGCGTATCGCCGCTGGGCGTCTCAAAGTGGGCGACCATTTGGTCTTTTCGCCCTCCAATAAGCGGGCCAATATTCGAACGGTCGAGGCCTTCAACATCGAGCCGCAACCGACCGACGGTCAAGCCGGACAATCGATCGGGCTAACACTGGACGAGCAGATCTTTGTCGAGCGTGGAGAGATCGCCTCGCATCAGGACCATCTCCCGCTGGTGTCGACCGCTTTCCGTGCCAATCTGTTTTGGCTCGGGAAGAGACCATTGGAGAAAGGCCGCAAATATCTCCTGCGGGTAGCCACCAAAGAAGTCGACTGCGAGATCGCTTCGATCCATCGGATCATCGATACGATGGATTTGGCTCAGCAACAGGGCAGCAATACCGTCAGTAAGAACCAAGTGGCTGAATTGACCTTGCGCACGAAAGTCCCGGTCGCGTTCGATCTCTCAGCATCGTTCGAAGCCACAGGCCGCTTTGTCCTGGTGGATGAATACGATATCGCCGGCGGCGGCATCATCACCGAACTGGTTCATGACGACCAAGAGTTTCTCCGTGAAGAAGCCCGGCGGCGTGACTTCGCCTGGATCAAGGGTGAAGTCACGGTCGAGGACCGGGCTCAACAGTACGGCCATCGAGCGGCAGTCGTTCTGATTACCGGCGGACGACACACCGGCAAATCCTTCTTGGCGCGAAAACTTGAGGCACGCCTCGTGGCGGACGGGCGCCATGCGTACTTGTTGGACGGGGAAAACCTGCGTCGGGGTCTCGATGCTGATCTCAGCGAAGAAGAGCGGGGACAGACGACCGAAATGGCGAGGCGGTATGGCGAGGTCGCGCGCCTTCTTACCGATACCGGCCTAATCGTCGTCTCCACCACCAACCCGTTCGGGCCTGCTTATCGCGAGGCCTCGCAAGCGATCAGAACCCTGGTGCATCCGGTTCCAGTCATCGCCGTGCACATGAGCAAAACTGCAGAAGAGCCTCCCCAGAATACCGATGTCGTGCTCAGCGGCCCTACGGATTTCGACGCAGCGACCGCTCGCATCCTCGACGAATTGAAACAGCGCGGTGTTCTGGCTCAAGCGATCGGGGCGAAGCCGATTTTCCAATATTCCATCTGATGAACCGGCTGTCCCGGCCATGTTGCCGTGGCCGTGCCGGTTATGGCGAATCGAGATGCAATGAAGTGTGAGTTGATGGGAGTGGGCTCTGTCTTCTGTATGCTTATCGGCCAGAACGTGTGATTGGGCGATGTGTATTGGACGCAAGTGGAAAGCATCGTACGGATGCTACCGCAACATCGATATTGAGATCCGGCCAATGCAGATGGCCGGAATGAAGCAGTTCAACGTTCATGATCTTTGATACGGAAGTGTCCAGGAATTGGGGAAACGTTTTAAACGACATAAAAAGCTCGCTGTCGCTGGTAAGTAGCCAGAGTCCATGTTTGGAGATGTTGGTGACTTCAACGCGTGAAATCTCCCTGCCGCGAATGATGGATTTCATCTGAGTGCTCCTGGACGAGAGGCTCGGTCTTACCGCGAACTCGCAAACGAGTGAACAATTGAACTATGCCCATACCGGGCTATCCTGCTTTCGAAAATCCTTCACTCCGAAGAATGTCAGCGACATTCTGTTCGCCGACGAACACGTCGGCCACGAGCCGATTGTATACGTCCCGGCCGTGGGGCACGATCCGGATCGATCCACTGCGCAATAACTCCTCCAGCCGCCGCTTCGCCGCCGGGCCTTCGAACTCACTCAGTTCGGGCGTGTCGATCCCGTGCAATCTGATGCGCTCACCTCCAACACGGATCGTATCACCATCTACTGCCTGCACTTGTAACGTACTCAGTAACTTCATCTCGTGCCTCGACCGGGCTCGAAGTGTGGAGAGCCGGGATGGTTTATGGGCAGGACCCAACTTATACCGTCCTTTAGGATAACGCTGAGGTCGGCTGTCCGGCGGGCGCCGGGGGCGACGTTGCGTGTATGAGGGCAGGCGACCAGAGTCTTGTTCATTTGGCGTCGGATACCAGCAGAGATCACACTGTTGGTTTAGAGTGGATCCAAGGTTGGATTTCTGCAGTGGTTCCCCTGAGGCGCCGAGTGGTAACGAGACGAGCCACATCCAACCTATGGTCAACCAAGTTATTAGGTGTATTGGATAACGGTTCATGGCCTGTCGCCTACGCAGGTGTCGTGCCAGGTTTCGCTTAATTGACAATGCCCAAAACGGCATGCTGGAATGGCTTGCGGTTTGTCATAAAGTGAACGGCCGTAGTGTTCTCCAAAGCTTCGTAGAGGGATAAGAAATGGAGGGTTAGTGGTTATGGATATGATGGGACGTGTGGGGCTGGTTGAAATTCCTGTCTTGATTGCCCCGGATCAAAAGGCGTGGATGGATCGTATGATCAAAGAAGGTAAAATCGCGATTCCGCCTGGTGGAACATTGGAAAAAGGGTCGCTCTATTCAATGTTTATACGCATGCTGCTTCATAACGCGATGGAAGAGCAGAAGCGGCAGGAGGCCCTCGAAGCAGAAGACGAGGACGACGAATAGGACACAAAGGGGAAGCGTCCGTCAACGTTGTGCTCGCATCTCTCAAGGCTTCAACGTCCTGTGAGTTTAGCTCAGCCTTTCGCTCGTGGCGGCCTCACTGGACAATCCGTTGAATTGGTTCACGAATGTACGCACATCCGTGAAACGCGACACCCTCCATGGCTGTCCCTGTATCTTAACCGATACCATTCGTATCTTACAGGATACAGATATCGATACCTTAAACGCTTCTTTAGAGTTTTTTGAAGGCGATGTGAGCAGCTCGGATGGTCTTTTCGAGGTCCTGTGAGCCATGGGCCGTAGATAGGAAGGCGGCTTCGAATTGGGATGGAGCGAGATAGATACCCTGTTCCAACATGTGGTGAAAAAATTGGCCGTACCGCTTCGTGTCGCACTGTTTCGCCGTGTTCCAATCCACAACAGGACCAGGGGTAAAGAAGGTCGTGAGCATCGATCCGACTCGCGTTTGGGTCACGGGAATTCCGGCCTTCTTCGCAGCCTCGCCGATTCCTTTAGCAAGAATCGCTGACCGCTCCTCGAGTTTTTTGTAAACTCCCTTCACCCGCAACTGTTTGAGTGTTGCCAATCCTGCGGAAACGGCCAACGGATTACCGGACAGTGTGCCGGCCTGATACACCGGCCCAACCGGTGCGATAAGATCCATGATCTCTTTCCGGCCACCGTAGGCACCGACCGGCAGTCCACCACCGATGATCTTTCCCAGCACCGTAAGGTCCGGTGTGATGCCATAGAGTGACTGCGCCCCTCCATAATCAACGCGAAATCCTGAGATCACCTCGTCGAAAATCAAGAGAATATTGTGTTCGGTGGCCAGCTGCCGCAGTGCCGACAGAAACTCAGGAGCAGGCGGCACGACTCCCATATTTCCTGCGATCGGTTCCACGATGATGCAGGCTAGTTGATCCCGGTTGACCTTGATTAATTGCTGGACTGTGCGGATATCGTTATAGGAAGCGGTCAGAGTATGTTTGGCGAAGTCATCCGGTACTCCAGGTGAATCCGGAATACCTAGCGTTGCCAGTCCTGACCCGGCTTTGGCCAGCAGGTAATCACCGTGTCCATGGTAGCAGCCTTCGAACTTCATGACACCGGTCCGCTTGGTGAACCCACGTGCGACTCGGATGGCGCTCATGACGGCTTCGGTCCCGGAGCTGACAAGCCTGACCTTTTCCATGGACGGGAAAGCGTTCCGTATTTCTCGAGCCAGCACGACCTCTGCCTCGGTCGGCGCTCCGTAACTGGTGCCTCGTCCAGCTGCACTCTTGATTGCGGCGATCACTGCTGAAGGGGCATGGCCTAAAATCATCGGCCCCCAAGACAACACATAGTCGATATAGACGTTGCGGTCGACATCGTAGAGCCGAGGCCCTTTGGCTCGCGCGATGAATCGCGGTTGCCCACCGACCGAACGGAAGGCCCGAACAGGACTGTTCACGCCGCCGGGAATGAGTTGCTGTGCCTCGGAGAAGAGTTTGGCGGACCGGGATGTCTTCATAACGGGTGCGCACCCTATCACGCAGCGTGAGATCCGGTCAACCAATGCCTTGTCTTATGGCGTTCGATCTAGAGGACATCGTCAGAGGCAAAAAATGTCGAAAGATATACCGTTCTATCGATACAGATACTCCGAACGGACGTGGAGTTTGCCCGAAGGTCAGAATTCTGTTTTGTTTTCATCTCACTCTGGGGAGGAGGCCCGATTCTTGCTGCAAATCGGTAATCAGTGGAGAGGCGAATATGCAGGTCATCTGTTCATGGTGTCGTAGAGAAGGTCGACTCGGACTTGTCGGAGAAAAACCTCCGCTTGAAGATCGCCGTGAGACGCATAGTATCTGTATGGAGCATGAGCAGGCAGTGCGAGCGCGGTGGGTCGCTTGTCGAGGAAGCCTAGGTGGAACTCATACAACGTCCAGGGGCGACACGCAGGATCGTACCCCTTGCATTTCGCTGGTGATACGATCAGTCGTGCGGTTATATTCGGGTCTGAAAGGTCTATCCACCAAGAATCGCCTCTAACTTTTCTTGAAGGATGTGGCGTGTCATTTTCGCCGTAGATGGTTTTATTTTCTAGAGTGTTTGGCTGACGGTTTCGTGCGTGGTTTAGCCTTCAGTGTCTCCGGATCAGTCGCGGAGAATTCTTTCAGATCCCAGTGCTTCCGCTTCGATTTATTCGGCTGGGTGATGACAAACACGACATGGAATGGAGCACGCTGGCCGCCGGTGGTGTGCCCCTTGCTCCAGGCTTCACCGGCGTCGTCGAGGACTTCCAGCAGTGTTTCGTACTCTTCTTCATCATCAGGAAGCACGGCTTCGGTGTCGGTAATGAGCAAAATGTACCCTTTGCCTGGAAGCCACTCCAAATCGGCCAGACATTCTTCAAGAGCGTCCCAGTTATGTCCGAAGTAATCCGGGAAGGCGAGTGCCCGTGCAAATTCGCCAAATAGACCGGATGGAGTCCGACAGCGTTTGCCCTGAATGGTACGCATGGCGAATCCCGGTGGCGTCTTTATCAACGCCGAGGCGGCGGTTCCTCGAGGGACGATGAGAAGAGCAGACCATGGAGGTGTGGGGCTGCTCAGATGAGTCTGCAAGCTAGACTTTTTAGTCATAGCAAATCGTGTTCGAGTGGCATGTGCGTGAGCTAGTTAAGCGGGACAAACGTCCGGTAATGATCGCCGGTGTAATAAGCTTTCCCGGTCCGCTGCTCGATGATAATGCGTTCGGCATCCCGACCACGCCCTCGTATCTTGGGATTGACATCATACTCTCGATAGGAGCCTCGTGGAAGACGTCGTTCTCTGTTTTGGAAGTCACGTCCTCCGATGTAGCCAGGGAGCGGTATCCCGTCTCGTTCTTGGAGCCGATGAAGCAGATCATATGCTTTCCGAGGCGCTGTCGCGAGCGAAGGCCATCGCTCGGTTTGATCGGGTGAGCTGAGAATAGGGTTCGCATTCCGCGGACCGTCGCCGAGGTCGGCAGCGATCAGGATCGGGGACGCAAGGCCGAATGCGCATAGCAGATTGAGAAGAAAACCGACAAGCGTAATCCATCTCCGTCGAGGGGTGAGCACCGGCGCTTCATCCTTGGCAAGACGTTGAACTGCGGTGCGACCGTAGCATCCTCTTTTTAGAAAGGTCAAACAATGCACGAGCGATCACCTCGTTACCTGGATGTCTCTCATGCGGTTTGCTAGAATAGAGCGGCTAAAGTCCAGACCCGACGAGTGCCGGTTCAGGACGTATCTTCACTGAGGCATCGCGGGAATCTGGAGGCTATGTGTGAAATCCATCCGGTCGGACATGTGACTCCGTTACTTACGCGCCTGGTTCATTACGGCATCGCGCTGACTGTCCTCGCTTCGACCGTCCCCTCGAACGCACAACTGAATCCGAGCGGTTCGATGAGACGGTCTCCGGTGGAAGTCGTGAAGCGGTATGTTCTTTTGGATCGGAAAGGGGCTCGTTTGGACGCTCCGTCGTTCGACACCGTGGTTCCCTACATTGACTGGAGAGAAGAACCGGCATGGGGCCGTATCGTCGTCGTCCAAGAGACAACCGTTCCGGAGGACTATCGGCAATGGGAGATTCTCAACAATCTTGAAGTGATCATTCCGGTTACCTTTCATGTGCGGGGGGCGGTTTATCTGGAAACCGCGACCTTCGTGCCCGAGGAAACGACGGAAGAGGTTCGTTTTCATGTGAAAGTTGTGGGAAGCTTTTGGCGCATCGTTTCGCCGGTCATCCCTCCGCACGTCGGACTGAAACGGATGGTGAGTTTCGCACGAGAGGCGGAAGCCCGGGAACCAGATGACGCACAACGCAGCGTGCTTGGTATGCTCATTGACTCCTTGCGAAAGGTTGAGTAATGGTTAAAAGATCGGTGGATCTCATCATTTTTGATTTGGACGGGACACTCATCGAATCGAAGTGGGATATCGCACACTCTGTCAATTTCACACTGGTCAAACTGGGATTGCCCGAACGCCCCATTGAAGAGATTTTTGGTTTTGTCGGCGACGGCGTCAAACGATTGCTGCGTCTTGCCGTCGGGGAAAACAATCAGACCAGGTTCGAAGAAGCGTTGAACGTCTTTCGCGGCCATTATCTCGAACATTGTTTGGATCGGACCGTCTTTTACCCCGGCATCGAACCGATGCTGCAACATTTCGCCCACAAGAACAAAGCGATTGCAACCAACAAGTCCATCGAATATACGCGCGTGATTCTGAATGGCTTGGGGGCGCAGCATTTCCGCTATATGATCGGCGGGGACAACGGCTTTGGTCTTAAGCCGGAACCCGGCATGTTGTTGCACATCATGGAGAAAATGGGCGTGCCGAAAGAACGGACGGTTCTCGTCGGGGACAGTACGAACGACATCAATGGAGGGCATAACGCCGGCATCCGGGTCTGTGCCGTCGGATATGGGATGGGAAATCGAGCGAAGATGGAAGCCTGTCAGCCCGATTGGTTCATTGAAAAGCCGGAACAACTCATGGAGATTTTCCTATGAAACAGAGGTCACGGTTAAGGACGAGGCCGAGAAAGGATGGTGTTCACAAACCAGACAGGCTCATGATTTTTTATTTGAGCCTCACTCTGATCCTTGCCTTCAGCCTTGACCTTCTCCACGCTGCCACGCCGAATATCGCGGAGCGGGTGATCGAACATCGGCTGGCAAACGGCTTGACCGTGCTCATGGTCGAACGGCATCAGACGCCGGTCGTCTCCATCAACATCACTTTCGCAGTGGGCGGCATCAATGAACAGGTGGGCCAAACGGGGCTCGCCCATCTCTATGAGCATATGGCCTTTAAAGGCACACGGTTGGTCGGCACGACTAACTATGAGACAGAGAAGCCGATATTGGACGAACTTGCGCGGGTTGGGACCGAGCTCGACCAACGTCAGCGAGACCTGACCGTCAAAGGGGCTGGTGCAACGGCTGACGAGCGAATCATGATGGAATCACTCCAGAACCGTTTCGTAGCGCTACAGAATCAGGCCGCACAGTACGTCGTCGGGAATGAAATGGCTCTGTTGTACCAGCGACACGGTGGTGTGGGGCTCAATGCATCGACGGGTAAAGATGTGACGCGCTACATGATCAGTCTGCCGTCCAATCGACTGCCCTTGTGGGCGGCCATCGAGTCAGATCGGATGGCGAATCCCGTGTTGCGTGAGTTCTATAAAGAGCGCGGCGTCGTGATGGAAGAACGGCGTCTACGGAACGACGATAGTCCCAATGGGCTCTTGTTTGAGACGTTCACATCCGCGGCGTTTCGTGCCCATGGTTATGGGATCCCAACCATTGGATGGGGGTCCGATATTCTGTCCTTAACACCGGCTGCGGCGGAAGCCTTCTTCAAGACCCACTATGGTCCGGATCAAGCCACGATCGCCCTCGTAGGCGATATTCATCCACAAGAAACGATTGCGTTGATCGAACAGACGTTTGGGAAGATTCCAGCCGCATCGCCGCCACCGCCTCTGGTGACGGTTGAGCCGGAACAGCGTGGGGAGCGACGAGTGGAAGTGGAGTTCGATGCGGAACCGGCTATCGTGATCGGATACCACAAGCCGGGTTTGGGGCATCCGGATGATGATGTATTCGACGTCATCGATGCGGTGCTCAGCGACGGACTCACTTCTCGTTTGCATCAAAAGTTAGTTCGTGAGAAACGGCTGGCCGCCTCAATTGGATCGGACGCGAATCATCCTGGGGTGCGCGCGCCGAATCTCTTCATAGTGACGGCGACGCCGTTGGCTCCCCATACCACCGCTGAGGTCGAAGCGGCCATCTATGAGGAGCTCGAGCGGTTGAAGCAGGAACCGGTCTCGTCCGCAGAGCTCGAAAAGGTGCTCAACAACCTGGATGCGGACTTAGTGCGGGGTCTCAGGTCGAACAGCGGGCTGGCCTCTCAGCTGTCCTTGTATCAAGCGGTGGCCGGAGATTGGCGCTATATCTTGAGGTCTCGAGATAAGGTTGCCGCGGTGACGGTTGAAGATATCCAGCGAGTGGCGACGCAGTATTTTACCAAGTCGAATCGTACGGTCGCGGTCTTGGTGAAGAAAGGCGCGGATAAAACCGTTGCAGCGATTCCAGCCGGCGAGGTGAAGCCATGAGACCGACGAAGAGATACAGATGGGGATGGAGGAGCGTCAGCCAGGTCAGGACTGTGCTCGGCACGCTGGCGATCCTCCTGGCATCCGTGATGACAACTTATTCGGCTGATCTGATGCTGGGCGATCCTCGAACCATGGCGTTCAAGCCGGTGGAATTTTCCCCACCGGATCCGGAACGGGTTGTGTTGGACAACGGGATGGTCCTCTATCTGCTGGAAGACCACGAGTTACCGTTGGTGACGATCACGGCGACGATGCGAACCGGGAGTTGGCTTGATCCAACCGATAAAATCGGTTTGGCGGCCATGACCGGGGCGGTGATGCGAACCGGTGGCGGTGGCGGTCTGTCCGCAGAACAAGTGGATGCCGAACTGGAGCAATTCGCGGCCGATGTGAGTATTGGGATCGGACGACAATCAGGGTCGGCATCGCTCGATGTCCTGAGGAAGGATGTGAATCGGGGGTTGGAGATCTTCGCCGGTCTCATTCGGACCCCCGCGTTCGATCCTGCTCGCCTCGAGTTGGCCAGGCTGCAAGCCATTGAGGGAATCCGTCGCCGTCAGGACAACCCCGGCTCCATCGTCAGCCGGGAATTTGCCAAGATGCTCTATGGGGCGGCTCATCCAAGCGCGCGCGAAAGCTCGCTGGATTCAGTCAAGCGCATCACCAGGGATGATCTCGTCGCGTTCCATCGCACCACGATTCACCCGAACGGGACGATTCTCGGTGTGACCGGTGACTTCAACCGAGAGGAGATGGTGGCCTCTCTGCGCAAGGTATTCGGAGATTGGCAAAAGGGTACCGTGCCGGAGCTGAGAATTCCCGACGTACCGCAGACGGAGCTCACCAGACCGGTTGTCCAGTTCGTCGGCAAAGATACCTCGCAGACCCATCTTCGGGTGGGGCATCTCTCGATCAAGGAGAATGATCCCGACTACGTCGCCTTGGCCATCGCGAACGATATTTTAGGTGGGAGTTCGTTTCGCAGCCGCCTGTTCAACGATGTGCGAACGAAACGCGGACTGGCCTATTCCGTCGGTAGCCGCCTCAACACGGGGATGCATGATCAAGGGGTGTGGCTGATGCGAGCGGAAACCAAGTTGATTTCCACGCAGGAAGTGATCGAGCGGTTTGTGGCGAATATCGAACGAATGCGCGCCGAGCCGGTGACCGATGCAGAACTGGCGGAAGCGAAGGAAGCGTATGTGAATTCGTTCGTATTTTCCTTCTCCAGCCCGTCGGCGATCGTGAGCCGATTGGTTGAGTTGGAGTACGATGGATTGCCGAAGGATTTTCTGCAACAACTCCGTGCCAAGGTCGTGGGCCTGACCAAGGAAGACGTCTTGGCGGCGGCCAAAAAGCATTTGCGCCCGGATCGATTGAAAATTGTTGCCGTCGGATCAGGAGAGGCGTTGCCGAAGGCCCTCGCGATATTTGGAGACGTGAAAGAAATCAAGCTGAGTCCCGAAGGATGATGGGACGTAATCATGAAGTAATCGCAATGTAAAGATACTTCTCTCCTCGGGAATTCTTTTGTGCTGTAAGGCGTCATGCCGTTAGAAGACGACTTTTCAGACATCCTCAAAAAAGCGCGGACCGGACGAGGATTGTCCGTCGGCGATGTCGCCCGGACGACGGGATTGCCCGGAGGCGATATTACGGCGCTGGAACGTGGTGATCCCCCGCGAGACCGGGCAGAGGTGCGCGCCCTGGCAACAGCTTTGGGTCTGCGGGCTGCGCCGCTTGAACAAATCGCCGTCGATAAGTGGGAACCCGTAGCGCAGCGGATGCCACCGTGGGTGGAGATGGTGCAAGGTTCCATTAATGGGTACGGCGTACAGGGGTATATCCTCATTGACGGGAATGAGGCGCTACTGGTGGATACGGGGTACAATGCCCCAGCCATGCTGGACCGGCTTCGGCGACGTGGGTTGCGGCTCCTCGGCATTTGTTTGACACATGGCCATGCGGACCATGCCGAGGGGATTGAACAGATTCTCAACCATCACGAAGTCCCGGTGTACCTGGGACCTGAAGATATCAGCCTGCTGAGTTGGCAGCCACGGCCCGACGTGCTGGTTGCGCCGACAGACGGCTTGTCGATCAAGGTCGGACGTCGTACCATTCACTGTGTGACCACGCCGGGACATACACCGGGCGGTATCTGTTATCGTGTAGATGACCCGCAGCTGCCGGTGTGTTTCGTCGGCGACACGCTCTTTGCCGGATCGATCGGTCGATCCAATCCCAAGGAGTTGTATGCAACCCATCTGAACTCAGTCACTCACAGTGTGCTGGCTCTTTCGCCGGACTATCGGCTTTTCCCCGGGCATGGTCCCGCCACGACCGTTGAAGAAGAACTCGATCACAATCCGTTCGCGACGATCATATAGGCCAGATTCATGGATGGGTTCGGGCGGAATGAACATCGAGAACTCAGTGGCGGTCTCGCCGTTGAGGTCCCGGCAGAGCCGGCTCCACCGTCCATGGATCAGACCGAGAGCGACGACATCGAGCCGTCATTGTTTTCCAAATGGGCCTTGCCGATTGTTCTCTTTTTCTTCACGGTGTTTACCACCCTGTGGGCGGGGGCCTACCAGGTTTACAATGGCCCGGTGCGCGGCCCGTTAAATTTTCTGCTGGCCTCTCCTGAGGCACTCTGGCAAGGCATTCCCTTCGCCGGTGCCCTGCTCTTTATCCTCACCACGCACGAGTTCGGGCATTATGTGTTGTCGAAGATTCATCGGGTGCCCGCCTCCTTGCCGCTGTTTATCCCAGGTCCGCCTCATTTCATCGGGACGTTCGGCGCCATCATACGCATGCGGGGTCCGATCCTGAGTCGTCGGGCCTTGTTCGATATCGGTGTCGCCGGCCCCTTGGCGGGTTTCGTCGTTGCGGTTGTCGCGCTGATCGTCGGGCTCAATCTGTCGACGGTCGTGGATCGAACGGTGACGTATGGATTACACCTGGGCGAGCCTCTACTGCTACAGGTTATGTCGTGGCTAGTAATCGGGCCGTTACCGCCGGAGGCTGATGTCGTGCTGCACCCGATCGGTTTTGCGGCCTGGTTCGGACTCTTTGTGACTTCTCTCAATCTCCTTCCTATCGGCCAGCTCGATGGCGGCCATGTTGCCTATGCCCTGTGGGGCAGGCGACAGCGGACGATGGCGCTCGCCTCTCTCCCAATTTTGTTGATCTTGGGATTCGTCGGCTGGGCGGGCTGGTTTCTGTGGGCCTTCATGGCGGGACTGTGGGGGGTCGGCCATCCCCCTGTCATCGATCCTCACGTGCCGTTGGGTCGCAACCGGACGATTGTCGGCTGGATTGCTTTGGCCGTGTTTGTCGTGACCTTTGCACCGGTGCCGTTCTCCTTCCACTAGACGCTTCCAGTCGCTTCTCCTCACCTGTATCGTTCTTCTGATTTTCTTGTCCGATTGTACGTACGACCCTAGAGTAGAAAAATGTTCACGGCCGACACACACGCGGCACACTGTCCCAAATGCCAGGCGCAACGGTCTGATGGTGAGGAAGAGTGTGCCCGATGCGGGATAATCTTTGCTAAATACAAACCACTTACGGCGAAGTCGCGCTGTTCAGTAACCAAACCAATACCTGTACAGTCTGAATGGTTCCTGTCAGCCAAGCAATGGCTACTTGTATCTGACGCCACGACCGATTCGATGACGTTCTATGGTCGGGCAGCCGTGTTTGTGGCCATGGTTTGGTGGGGGTGGATGTTTATCACCACGCCGCTTGAAACGAACTATACCGGCGAGTCGTTTCTCCATCTCATCAATCTGCCCTTTCATGAAGCCGGACATGTCATCTTCATGCCGTTTGGGCGCTTCATGACAATCCTCGGAGGAACGCTCGGCCAGATTCTCATGCCGATGATTTGCCTCGGGACGTTCCTTGTGAAGACTCGTGATCCGTTCGGCGCCTCGGTGGCCTTGTGGTGGACGGCGGAGAGCCTGATGGATATCGCCCCGTACATCAACGATGCGCGCGCCCTCGACCTCATGCTCATCGGCGGAGTGACCGGGAAAGAAACCGATGGACACGACTGGAACAATATTCTGACGATGCTGGATTTGCTGGAATGGGATCACCGGCTGGCTCACTTTATCTACAGCGTCGGTATTCTTCTCATGCTCGGCTCTTTTCTCTGGGGAGGAACCATCCTATTGCGGCACTATCGCCGGCTTTCCCGATGACAACCCTCCTTGCACGGCCGTGCTAACTCCCATACGATGTCCGACCGAACGGAGACTGCACGTAGGTCGAAGGACAGCATATGGTCGTGAAGTAACTAGAGGGGCGGCACATCATGTCACGTGTGAGCGCTCTATTGTGGTGCTGTTTCTTCATGACGTCGGTCCTTGCTTCAGCCACGTTCGGTCAAGATCCCGGTATCCGATCCTATGTCGCTTCCCCGGAGCCAGTGACATCTACCCGAGATTGGCACTACGGTGCGTATGTGGATGTCGCATACATCGGGAATTTCAACTTTCCCGACAACCATCTATGGCGCAGCCGTGCTACGGCATCCCATCATAATGAGCTTTCACCAAACATGGGGTTGGCCTATGTGCGCAAGAATGCAACAGAGTCCTCACGCTTGGGGATGGAACTCGGCTTTCAAGGGGGACGGGATTCGGAAGAGTTCGCGTTTTTGGCGGGTGAAAGACGAGTCGACGGCTCGGATGTGCTCAGGCACATCCATCGCGCGAACGTGTCGTACTTTGCACCGATCGGTACAGGGTTGACCATCATCGCCGGCCTGTTCAACAGTCTGATGGGCTACGAATCCCTCTATGCAAAAGACAATGCCAACTATACGAGATCATGGATTGCGGACAATACACCCTACATGATGTTCGGAGTGAACGCGCAATATTCCGTGAGCGACGATTTCATAGCCGCCGCCTTCGTCGTGAATAGCTACTATCATCTGGCGCACCCGAATGACGTCCCAAGCTATGGGGTGAGATGGGCCTGGAAGGCGATGCCACGGCTCACGTTGACACAAACTTTCTACGCAGGACCAGAACAAACGGATACTTCTTTGGAGTTTTGGCGGCTGTATGGGAATCACATCCTGGAGTGGCGAGGGGAGGACGTAGTAGTCGCGGCGTCCTTCGATATTGGGACCGAAAGCATTGCCGGGCAGCCCGGTTGCCCACGAACCTTTGTGATGGGAGGCAATGTGATTATGAGATGGCATATTACTGGTCCTTGGTCGGTGGCATTGCGCCCCGAGTTCTATTGGGATCGGAACGGGCGCTGGACAGGAGCCGAGCAGTTCGTGAAAGCCATCACGTCTACTGTCGAGTACAAATTCCCGTACAAGTGGACCAACGCGGTGGTGCGAGTAGAACATCGTTATGATGACTCAACTGGGGTGGGAGGCGGGTTTTTCAAGAACGGGACGATCCGTCCCGGTGTCCTAGGTCTTGCGCAAGGGCAGCATCTACTCTTGCTGGGAGTTCTTATCAGCTTCGATTCCCCGTGAGTGTGGGACAGGAGATGGGAGCTTCTGCATCCAGTGCTGGAGCTGGTCGACAATGCGCGTGCCAAGTGTTTGAAGCGCGCGTTTTTTTGCCTCCTGCAGAGCGGCGCCATCTTCGACTAGGACGGCTGACCCGACCAGCTTCGATGCTCCTTCAACTGTCTGCATACGGGCGTGCCATTCAGAGTGTACAGCCCGTAAGTGGCCGGTGACCATGACGAGCGCATTGCTTTCGGTACCGGGGGCGAGATAGGCGCCGAGTAAGGTCGGATACAACCAAGCAAAGCGGTTGTTGTACCGATCAACCGCAGCAACTCCGTTGACGATCAAGACCATATCGGCTCCATGTCGAGCACCAGCCTGACGGATTCCGAGGATATCCTCACTTCGCAGAGTGGCATCTATCAGCACAAATGTATCCTGGAGGACATGCTCGTCCTGTAGCGGTGCTAGCTCGCGGAGCAGTTGATCTCTATCCCCGGTTAGCCATTCCATCTTTCGGATGGACGGACTGTTTGGAAAATTGTGACTTGCGAAAAAGACACCGAGCCGAAGGGGTGTGGAAAGATGAACGCGTTGGATCGCCAGGGATTGACCTTCTGGGGTTGAGTTTGACTCGACATGAAGGACTTCGCTCATTGCCGCCCGATCGAATCCTTGGCTGCTCGCGCACCCCGTTACCAAAAGAAATAGCAGTGACCAGAGGGTTCTAAATTTTGGCATTCGAGGGTTTTCCTACTTTTGCGTGACAAAAATAATGGACATGGCCATTGCGATATGAGCCAATTCCCCAGTTCCCACTTCATTACGGAGATGGTGAGTCTATGGCGGAATGGAAACCTACTCCTCAATCGGAAGAATGCGATCGGCCACTGCTTGCACAACACGTTCTTGTTCGGTCACCGCTTTCAATCCGTTAAAACTAAGGTAGTGCCCACCGTGACTCGGTGCCTGAATCGTGGCACTGACTTCGACATGATTTCCATCTTCGACTTCTGGGTCGCGGACAATTGGTCTACCACAAATACCCAACACGGCGACGGGGATGGTCGACTCATCATTCTCAAGACGGAATAAATATGCGCCGTAACAGTTGTCACCATTGGGAATTGTGTAGGGAGCGAGTGATTGCACATCGCGGACGATGCCTCGCAAAGTGACATGCCGAAGATGATAAACCCGCGGCTCTTCGAGTATCTGTTGAATGCTGGTGGGTTCTTCTGCCGATACCCGTATCGGTGTGTTCGCTCCTATAAGTGTGAGCAAAACGACGAGAAGAGGAGCGACGATTCGAGCTGAAGTGAGCATGTGGATGAAGAGCATCTTACCACCATTCTTCGCTTTGGATCAGAGGCTGCTTTCTCTTGCAAGACATGCTCGCTATAATCTCCCCGTCTTTGGTCAAGGAGGATCATTTGTATGGTGAATGAGCGGCAACTGAGTACCTTCGTCAAGGAGTCACGGGGAAAGTTTGAGGATATCTTGGGACAGATGGTGGAGATACCATCGATCAGTATGGATTCATCCCGTACGGGTGATATGCGGCGCATGGCTGAACTTGCGAAGGAGTACTTGGCCGACATGAAGGCCAAGGTTCATGTGGTGGAGACTGGTGGGTACCCTATCATCTCCGGTGGATGGATAGCAGGGCCCACGTACCCCACAGTTACGATCTATAACCATCTGGATGTTCAGCCGGCGCAGGAGCCGGAATGGAAACAGCCCCCGTTTGCCTTTCAAAATGAACGAGGGATCTACCGGGGGCGAGGAACGACTGATGACAAGGGCCCCGCTCTGACGGCGATGTTTGCGGCTCGATATGCGATCGAGCAAGGTTGGCCGATAAACATCCAATTCTTGTGGGAACTTGAAGAGGAAATCGGGAGCCCGCATTTTGCCGAAGGCCTCAAGAAACACCTGGCGATTCCGCGACCAGATTCCGTGGTTGTGTCGGATACAATCTGGATTGCCAAAGGACGGCCTGCAGTGCCCTATGGTTTGCGCGGCCTGCTTTGCGCACGTCTGATCCTACGGACAGGTGAAAAAGATGCGCATTCAGGTGTGACTGGGGGCGCCGCTCGCAATCCACTGGCTGAGCTGATGGAGGTGGCGAATACCTGCCTTGATGCGCGGACTGGAAGGATAAAGATTCCGGGGTTCTATGATGATGTGATACAGCCCACCGCCAATGAAATTAAGAATTTCCTTAGATCAGGCTTTCAAGTGGGTCGTTTTAGGCATGCGTACGGGTTTCGATCGCTTCGAGTACAGGACCCAGCAGAAGTCATGCGCAGGATTTGGGCATCCCCGACGTTTGAGATCCATGGCCTTAGTGGAGGATACCAGGGACCAGGTGTCAAAACGGTTGTGCCTGGTCATGCCGAGCTCAAGGTCAGCATGCGGCTTGTCCCGGGCCAGGCACCTGAGAGAGTGTTTGCTCTGTTGAAGAAGCATGTGATGAAGGTGAATCCTGATGTGAAAGTGAAGAGAGAGGGGATGCTCCATCCGTTTAGAGGCCACTTCGTGGGGCCATATGTGGACTGTGTGAAGCGTGCCGTGATGGAAGGGTTTGGCAAGGCCCCCGCGTTTGTGAGAGAAGGTGGGTCGATTGGTGCGGTGGTCACGATGCAGAAAGCCTGGAAGGTCCCAATCCTCTTCATAGGCCTGAGCTTGCCAGAGCATGGCTACCATGCTCCCAACGAATATTATGATTGGGGGCAGGCCTCCGGGGGAATGAAGACGTTCGTTCAGTACTTCTCACAATTAGTAAAGATGGGGAAGCAACAGGGCGGTCTTTGACAACATCTGGGCCGATAACGGTGTGCTCGGAAAGGTCAGTTTTGAACACCGGTATCCGAAAATTGCCAGGACAACCATGTTTGCCATGTAACGGCTAATCCAAAACGGTCCGGAAGTGCATTGAAATTATAAGTATTTGAAAATTATAAAAATTTGCATTACTTGTCTTTGTTGATAAGGCATGAATGTTGCTGACTCTCAACTCATGGAACAAGGAGCTAGTCGCGCCCTTAAGCTGTTAAAGTGATCAGGTTGATTGTGGAAAGGCGGTTGGGTATTCTGTCGGCCTTATGGGAGCTGAACCGATCCGTGTCATAGTTGTCATGGTTACAACTGCAAACCAAGAGGAAGCGGCCAAGATTGCAGACCAAGTAGTACGGTCTCGTCTCGCTGCTTGTGCTTCCGAGATACCCAGCGTACGGTCAACGTACTGGTGGGGAGGAAAGATGATGAACGATCAGGAAGCACTTCTGCTGATAAAGACGACTTCCGACAAATTCGACTCCATCCAAGAAGCCATACGAAAGATCCATTCGTATAAAGTTCCAGAAATAATAGCAATTCCTGTGACCCATGGATTCCCACCGTATCTTGAGTGGGTGCACCGAGAGACGCCCTAGATGATGTGGTTGAAACTGGCTTATCGAAAGACTATCGTGGGAGTTGACCAGTAAGGGACGAAATCGGTAAGTTGCGGGTCGACTTCAAAGCCTACCTGATACACTTAGGTACGGGAGAAAAATGTTATGGGTCAGACAAATATGCAAGACGGCGATGCCTATACCGTGGTGGTTTTCAGAGGATCCACTGCAAAGCCAATCCGCTTTAGCTTTTCGAAGAGACTCCTCAGGCGATTATTAGTATGTTTGGGCGTGGTTGTTCTTGCCGATCTTCTTGTGGTTTCTCATTATGTCATCAGAACTGGAGAGGTATGGGAGCTGGCAGCTTTCCGTGCCGAAGCCATGAGTGCCCGAGAGCAGACTGCCGCTTTCTCATCCGCCATTGATGATCTGAAGAAGCGCCTTGGCGCGATGAGTGAGGTCAATCAAAGGCTTAGAGTCATGCTGGGTATTGAGGTACCTAAGACGGGTGATATGGCAAATGGGAGAGGCGGAGAGGAGATGCCGATTCCCGAAGAAGGAGGCGCAATACCGGGCGGCAATCAACAGGGCCTCTCATCTGGTGCCTCAAGGCTAGGGTTCGACAGCCAGCAAGAACGCAATGATGCTGTCGGCCTCGAGCCTTCTCCCGATAACCTCCAAGCCATTGCTTCTGTAAAAGAAGGCTTGGAATGGCTTTCAAAGCAAACGACAGCGCAAGAACGCATTCTTGAAGAATTGTCACAGGCAGCCGAACAGCGCTCGGCTCGATGGGCCTCGACACCCTCCATTTGGCCGGTGAAAGGGTGGATCACATCCGGGTTCGGTCCCCGTGTTTCTCCTTTTACGGAGAAGCCAGCCTGGCATGATGGGTTGGATATCGGAGCTGCCCCCAACACTCCTGTGCGTGCTCCTGCCCAAGGAAGGATTACGTCAATAGGGTACGATCCGAAGCTTGGGAACATGGTCCGTGTCGATCATGGATTCGGGGTCGAGACCCTTTACGGACACCTGGCGAAGGCTTTGGTGAAGGAAGGCCAGAGGGTCGAGCGTGGCGACGTCATAGCGCTTGTCGGGAGTTCTGGCTTGTCCACCGGCCCGCACCTACACTATATGGTAAAAGTGAATGGCCAAGCCCTGGACCCGATCAAATACATCTTGGAGTAGGGCGAGATTAGATCATACGTGATGTTCCACCTACCTGTTTGTGCGACCCGCAACAGTTTGATTTTTCTCAACCTGCTCCGAGCACTTGCTGCGGCTTCTTCTTTGCCAATCGCCTAGCCGTACCGCAGCTGTAGTGATCTAGTGACATCAGAATGATATTCATATGACCGACCTCGAAATCGCTCAGTCTGTGACTCCTCGACCCATTCACGAAATTAGTTCACAACTTGGAATCCTTCCCGAAGAGTTTACCGGCTATGGATCGGATAAGGCAAAAATATCGATTCAGGTACTGGAGCGTCTAAAAACATCGCCGATGGGACGATATGTTCTTGTTACGGCGATCAACCCCACCCCCTTGGGAGAAGGAAAGACGACAACGTCAATAGGGCTGGCCATGGGCCTCTCTCGATTAGGACATCGAGCTGCGCTTACCCTAAGGCAACCCTCGCTCGGGCCAGTGTTTGGGGTAAAGGGCGGAGGGACTGGCGGGGGACATGCTCAAGTCATTCCCATGGAAGATATTAATCTGCATCTGACCGGGGATGCTCACGCGGTCGCGGCAAGTCATAATTTGCTTTCAGCATTCCTGGACAACCATTTGTTCCATGGAAACTCCCTGTCGATCGATACCGAACAGATTACATGGCCGAGGACATTAAATGTCAATGATCGAGCGCTTCGGACGGTCGTACTGGGGGAAGGCACAGGTGGTCGCAAAGGACAATTTGTCATTACCGAGGCGTCGGAAGTCATGGCGGTACTGGCGTTGGCAAAGGATCAGCGAGATCTCTTAAACCGGCTTAGTCGCATCGTCGTGGGGTTGACCCAATCAGGTGCGCCAGTCCTGGCTGAAAAGCTGGGCTGTGTGGGATCCATGGCCGTCTTGCTCAAGGATGCCCTGATGCCAAATCTGGTCCAAACGCTCGAAGGGACGCCTGCTTTTGTTCATACCGGCCCTTTTGGCAACATCGCCCATGGCAATTGCTCGATCATATCCGATGCGATCGCCCTGCGCTGTGCCGACTTTGTCGTCACCGAGGCAGGTTTTGGTAGCGACCTGGGAGCGGAGAAGTTTTTCAACATTAAATGTCGTGCTTCAGGATTCTCCCCGACGGTGGCGGTTGTGGTTGCAACGTTACGGGCGCTGAAACTCCATGGCGGTGGTGGTGTTGCCAAGGCGGGTGTATCGCTACCTGCCAGTTTGACAGGACCGAATCGAGACGCTTTATCAAAAGGCATCGCAAATCTGGAACAGCATGTGGCCAATGTGCTGGCGCACGGTGTACCGGTGGTGGTTGCAGTAAACGCCTTCAAAGACGATCCTCAAGATGAATTGGACTGGGTTCGAGAGCAGTCACTTAAAATGGGAGCGGCGGACGCGGCTGTATCAACACACTGGTCCGACGGGGGTAGAGGAGCCGAGCAGCTGGCTAGGGCAGTCCTCAGGGCATCCGAGAGACCGGCTCATTTCAACTATCTATATGAAGTGTCTTGGCCGATCAAAAAAAAGATCGAAACCATTGCTACCCGTATGTATGGAGCGGCAGGAGTCACGTTCGAACCGGAGGCTGAACGCCAAATCGACAAGGCAGAGGCGCTGGGGTACGGCAGCTTACCGGTCTGCATGGCTAAAACTCCGCTCTCGTTGTCACATGATCCTTCCCTGAAGGGGAGACCAACCGGCTTTATGGTACCTATCCGAGAGTTGCGAATTCTCGCCGGAGCCGGATTTGTAACAGCTGTCTGTTCAGGAATTCAGCTCATGCCGGGATTGCCTAAGAAGCCAGCCGGTGAGCGCATCGGTCTGGATCGCACTAGCGGGAAAATCGTTGGGCTTTCTTGAAGAATCAACGTTGCTTCAAATAGCGGAAGAATTCCGAATCCGGGCTCATCACCAACGTCGAGCCGTCTTTGAAGGCACTCTTATAGGCTTCCATCGAACGGGTAAATTCGAAAAACTTTTGATCCTGCCGGTAAGCATCGGCGTAGATCCGAAATGCTTTGGCATCTCCGCTGCCTCGAAGTTCTTCAGACTCTTTGTAGGCTTGAGCCAGGATGATTTCCCGGTCCTTTTCGGCTTCGGACCGAATTTTTTGAGCTTCTTCAGCTCCTTCCGCGCGATATTGTTTGGCCTGTCGCTCCCGTTCGGCTTGCATGCGCGCAAAGACGGCTTTCTCATTCTGTTCCGGCAAATCGGCACGCTTGATTCGGACATCCTGAATTTCGATGCCGTACGCCGAGGCCTTCTCGTTCGCTCGTTCGGTGACCACCTTCATGATGTCAGCTCTTGTACTTGAGACGATCTCGAGTAACTCGTGCCGACCCAACTCGACCCGGAGTTCAGAATAGATGATATCGTGCAGTCGTTGGAGAGCGCCCCGTTGACTCTGAAAGTTCTGGTATACCTTCAACGGGTCCACAATGCGCCATTTCGCGAAGTTATCCAGCAACAGGGTCTTTTTGTCCGAGGTAATGACGTCTTGCGCGTTCGAGTCGTAATCCAACAAACGTTTTTCGAAGTAAGTCACTTCTTGGACAAACGGCACTTTCACATACAGACCTGGTTCGGTGATGTTGCGAACGGGCTTGCCGAGCTGCACGACGATGGCCGTCTGAATTACGTCCACGACGAAAAGCGGAGAGGCTCCGAGCACGAACAACGCAACGATCACGGCAAGGAGTGTGATCACCAATCCCTGTTTCGTCATGGTCGGGCCCCCCTCGACTTGAACGATGGGGATGGTTCTGGTCGAGTCTCTTCAATTTCCGATTGGGGGACGGTTTTGGCCCCGGTCGTGGATGTCGGCTTGGAGAGGCGGTCCAAGGGAAGATATGGGAGCACACGATCTCCGCCTTTCCCGTCGATGATGATCTTTTCCATATTTGGGAGGATTTCTTCCAAAGTCTCGATATAGATCCGCTTGCTGATCACGTCTTTCGCTTGGTTGTACTCTTTCAAAGTGGCGAGGAATCGATTGGCCTCACCTTGCGCGCGATTGACTCGTGCCTGCGCAAATCCCCTTGCCCGGTTGACCAGTTCGGCTGCCTCACCTTTCGCTCTCGGGATGATGTCGTTTCGGTAGCCCTGCGCTTGGTTGATCAGTTTTTCCCGATCTTCTTTGGCGTTCGTCACGTCTTTGAACGCGGCGGCGACGGCTTCCGGGGGGTCGACGTCTTGGAGTTGCACCGCAGCGATCTGCACACCTGATTGATACTGGTCGAGGATCGTTTGAAGCAGCGTCAGGGTGTCTTGCTGAATCACCGCTTTTCCGGTGGTCAGGGCTTCGTCGATCCTACTCTTGCCGACAACCTCGCGCATGGAGGCTTCTGCTGCCTTGCCGATGGTCTCATGGATATCCGCCACGTTGAAAAGGAAGTTTCGAGCTTCCTTGATCTTGTATTGGACGATAAATTCGATCGCCAGGATGTTCATATCACCGGTCAGCATCAAGGCTTCCTGGGGCACCATCTGCTGGCGACCTTGCTGATTGGTGCGGAAACCGACTTCCACCCGATAGAGTTTTGCGACCTTGGGCTGGAGAACAGTTTCAACGATGGGAATCTTGAAGTGAGGACCTGGTTCTACAGCGCGGACCGGAACCCCGAACCGTTTCACGACTCCCTCTTCATCCGGGGCGACGATAAACACACTGTGCCAGACCAGAAAGATCAACAAAGCGGCGATGAGGAGATTCCACATGCCGCCCGAAGGTAACAGGCTTTTCAATCCGCCGGGAGGGAAGATGTCTTTGAATTGTGATTGGGCCTGCTTGAAGGCTTCTTCAAGCGGGTCAGGCTTCTTGCCCCACGGATCTTTTGGGTCCCAGACCATTCGCGACGGTAAATATCCAATGACAGTAGAAGACGGATCGACACCTTAGCAGAGTGTTGACGTAGGAACAAGATCTATCAGGCTCTAGGTGAAAGCCAGGAATGCCAGGAATGCGAATATGGCGGCCATAGGAATCGTGACCACCCAGGCGAAGATCATATCCCGCACGGTACCCCATCGTACGGCGGCGGTCCCTTTCAACAGACCGATGCCAATGATCGCTGAGCCGCTGACGTGTGTGGTGGAGACGGGTAAGCCGAGCGATCCAGAAAGCAATACCAGCGATGACGTCGTCAGGTTGGCGGATAATCCTTCCACATGATTCATCTTGATGACCCGTTCGGCAAGCACTTCGGTGACGCGGTGTCCACCCCAGTAGCTGCCGGCCCCCATGGCGATCGCCACACCGGCAAATGCGAGTATCCGCAGGGCTGGACTAGGCCACGCAGCCAAAGTGCTTCCGAGCAGAAGCATCGCGGCAATCTTCGGTGCATCGTTGGTGCCGCGAGCCAGAGATGTGAGTCCGCTCGACAGCCAGTGGATGGAATCCAGACCGAGTCTTGGGCCGGACAAGCCTGCGCGGTCACATTGCGATGGCACCGACGCCACGGGCACGCCGATACCTCCGGCTTGAAACAACGTACGGGTGTAACCATTTCCGTCGATCGTGACGAGTGCCCGATGGCTCGGCATGACGCACACACAAAGGCCTTCCCATCGGTTCGCGATCCTTCGTAGAAGCGGATGAACGGAGCACGACACAGCGAACGACAGGAAGGGGCTGAGTAACAGGGGAAGCGCGATCTTTTTCGAGACCGTGTCCCAGATCAAGCCCTCGGTTCCAAACGCCATCAATCCGGCTCCCATGAGCGAGCCAGTCAACGCATGGGTGGTGGAGACCGGAAGACCGGTTCTCGACGCGAAAAGCACCCACAGGACGGTGCCGCTCAGGATGGAAGGGGCCAGGGCGGATGGGATGGCCAGGCCTGGCTCGATAAAGCCGCTGCTGAAGGTCTTGACCATCGCGCTAGCCACGAACGCGGCGGCGGCCGCTCCGACCATGGTCCAAAAGGTTCCCCACGCGATAGCCGCTCGATAGCTGGTTACCCCGCTGCCGACCAGTGTGGCGATCGCTTTCGACACGTCGTTCGTTCCGTTGGCAAAGGCCAGGACGAGGACCAGCGACAACGTGAGAAGGGGGATTTCCATGGCGAGAGGTTAAGTGACCACTCCGCTGCACGAGGAACCCGAGCCTGCCGTACAACCGAAGCAATGGTTGCGCGTGACGATCTGTCGATGATGAAGCTGTACCGGATCGAAATCCCGGATGTGGGACGGAGCTCCATGGTCCACCGGGAGTTCCAACATTTGATTGAAGTCGCAATCGTAGAGCCGCCCATCCCATCCGACCGAAAGTGTGTGACGGCACATCACGCCGGCGACAGCGGCAGGGTTGAACGCATTGGAGAGTCGCGTCATGTACTGGTCGTAGTTCCCGCTTTCAACGAGAAACTCAAGGAAGCGGCTGATCGGCATGTTGGTGATCGTGTAGAGCCGGTTGAACTCAATGCCGTACCTATTGCGTAGTTCCTTCTTGAATTGGGCTTCAATGGCTTCTTGCTTCGGAGGCAGGAACGCGCCGACGGGATTGTAAACCAAGTTCAGCGCGAGCCCGGTCTTCGAACGGCCATAACCGAATCGATTCAGCAGGCGGAGCGCCTCCAGGGATTTCTCAAAGACTCCCTCGCCCCGCTGCGCGTCGGTCTGGCTGGCACGATACGACGGGAGTGAAGCGATAATTTCAACTCGATGGTGGGCCAAAAATTCGACCAGATCGGCCTGCGACGGCAACAGCAGCACGGAGAGGTTACAGCGATCCATCACATGTCGGCCGAGTGTCCGGGACTGTTCGACCAGCCAGCGAAAATGTGGATTGAGTTCCGGTGCGCCGCCGGTGATATCGACGGTCGGAATGTCGGTCTTGGCGAGGGCATGTATACATTGTTCCGCCGTTTCGAACGACATCGTCTCGGAACGATCCGGACCGGCATCCACATGGCAGTGCCGGCAAGTCTGGTTGCAGAGTTTTCCCACATTGATCTGAAAGACGGTGATGCCCGTCGCGCGAAGAGGGAACGTACCGACTTGGTCAAGGCGACAGTCAAACGGTGGGAAACCGGCCGACTGCTTGAGGAGGCGACATTGTTCTGCCGCTGAGGCGAGGGAATTCTTCCGGCCTAGCAAGGTCAGGGTCATCTAACAGCAGCCTCCCTCGGGAACGCACGTCACGGCTTCGCCGCGTACACGTTCTCCCGCTCGGTTCAGAATGGCGAAGTGCGGCTGGTACCCATCGGCTTCAAGGACCGCTACGGTCTTTGAGCAAATCTCCAGCGGCTGGCCTCGGCGATAGACGTGGTGATCGTCATCGGCCGCCTCGATGAAGGGACCTGCTAATAATGCATAATGGCCCTGCCAGGTACAGGGAGCCTCTGCCGGAAACACGGCGCTCCATCGGGCGTCATTCTGGTCGAGCTGGATCGGGTCGGCAGTGAGGATAAAGTGATCGGCGAACGGTGGGTAGCTCAGCAACAGTTCATCCTCCGGCTTGATGGGTTGCGGGATGCCGCGCTGGTACGTCGTGCTTCGTTCATCGACAAGCCGACTGAAGGGACCGCGCAAGGTGGCGTATCGGATCGAGGAGACGGTCGGCGTCTGAGGCAGTTTGTACCCCGTCAACGTCACTGAAAAGAAATGGATGCCATCGATGACTCTCCAGGGTGAAAACTTGACGAGATGGATCCCGAGAAAACCGGCCGTCGTCAGGCCAGTCATATAGTCGGCGAGCGTCAAAGCTCCGGAAAGACAGTCTCCCCATTTTTGGGTGTCATGGATGAGATACTGCGGCACGACTTGATCCGACACGATATCGGAGATTGTGAACCGCCCGCCGGGCTTGGCGACTCGATACATTTCGCGAAACACCTTCCGTTTGTCCGGGGCCAGGTTGATCACACAATTCGAAATGATCAGATCGATTGTGCCATCCTCGACCGGCATCGCATCGGCCAAGCCTTTCCGGAATTCCACATTCGAGACGGGGTAGCCAAGGTTCGCTGCTACGACAGCCGCGTTCTTGCGCGCAATCTCCAACATCGTATCGGTCATGTCGATGCCGACCACATGGCCTGTCAGTCCCACTAACCGGGAGGCCTCAAAACAATCGATGCCGCCGCCTGACCCGATATCCAGCACTGTCTCGCCGACCTGCACGGTCTTGAGGCCGGCCGGCGTGCCGCAGCCATAGGAAATTCTCAAAACTTCTTCGGGAATGAAGGTTTTGAGGTGTCCCATGTCGTAACTGGTGGGGCAACACATCTCTTCGCCGGTACTGACGGCTTTCGCATAACGCTCGCTGACTTTTTTCGTGATTTCATCGATGGGCATGTTCGGCCTCGCAGAATGGTCAGGATAGCTGAAATATGTGTATCAACACTCCGCCTATCCAGTCAATTGGAACACCTAGAGTAGGCGAAAACAGGGAGGATGGAACATCCAATTCTTTCCAATTCAGAGTCCGTTGCCGGACGAAAATCTTACAGAGGTTTTGAAGTGTTCGGTTGTCTGGTAGGTACTTGGGTACGTAAGCCTATGACCAAGCGCAATCGGAGAAAGAGAAAAAGGCCAGTATATGAAGGGACGAGTCTTTCAGCGCGAGACCAGATGATGCGGCCAATCGGAGGGCGCTGCTGTGGTCTCGTGTTGCCAAGCGAGGGGTACCACTTAGGGGAGGCTGAGTTCAGAAAATTTTCGCAGAGCTTCCATCAGGGTGAGGTCGAAGTTCAGGCGGTATAGGTTGAGTTGCATGGCTTCAAACGTCTCTCCTTGTGCCCAATGCTCGGGAAAGTTAGGCAGATAACCCAGCCACTGCTTTTCTTCATCCAAGTAGTAGCATTTGATTTTCTGCATAAAGTACCTCGTTTGAAATCGGGATACGAACCACTAGAAGGCCGTTCGGGCTTCTTCTGGTGTATGAGATCATTCCAACATGTGATTCTTCATCGGTCAAGAATCTACAAAACCTAAGGCTGTGGCGTACCAAAAGGATAGTGTGACCGTCGCGATGAATGTCGGCGCTCTGTCATGACGTCGAGGCGGGTGGCAAGAAACAGCCAGGGGTGGAGTAGATGAGGCCCTCAACGATTACTGATCATCGCGAAGAGGAGTTCTTCCACACGGGCGCGTCGCTTCATCTGGGCACGGGACATGGGACGGGATCTCGTGGGTGTGTGACGGGAGAGCGTGGACGTAGAATTATGATACCGCTCGTGCTCTCCATTTCCGTATTGATCCTCTTGGCCCCCGTGGGACTGGTAGAGGTTCCTTTCTGCTTCTTGAGCAATGAGCTCTTGGTGCAGTTGCCACAGCTTGAACTGCAGTTCTTCGAAAGAGTCCCCATACGTCTCGTGTTCCGGGTAGCCCTCCAGATGGCCGCGCCAACCGTTTCCGTCTTGCACGATGATGTATTTGGTGGAATGCATCACGAAAGTATAGCTGGACATTTCAGATGCGCAAGTGAAGGGAGGAAATGAACGACACGAGATCGTGACCTGTGGAAAGTGTTAGAAAAGCCAATGAGTTATCTCGTGTTCTCCCTTAATCAATGCATCAAGGACTCCTCCTTCCTGCGGTTAACTACAATGCAAGGGAGCTTTCAGAAAAAACTTAAGCAGGACGATGGACAATTTTACATTGATTAGGACACCACGCAACCCACAATCGTAATCGTATTTTGACGGCTAGATCATTCTCGAAGCATCAAAACGTACAAGCGCGCTCGAGGGAATGAAGATAAGGCAGGTCAGGAGGTTATCAGTGATGCCATGCTTGGCGGTAAGACAAGCCGGCACTAGACTCCTCGATAAATGAAACGCTCGATGTGTACGGGTAACGGTCGGTCTCGATTGCACGCCGAGGTATGGTGGATGACACTGACGATTTATCGTGAAAAGATCGACAAGATCTCCGATCACGGCTACATTTCGATACAGAAGTTCTGGGATTCTCCAATTCGATACTTTGACCAAAGCGGGAGGCGCCACGACATGATACAAACCCAAGCATCGACGGATGAGCAATTGAAGGACCAAGCGATCCGGCAAGCGTTGGTCGGGGATTTGACTGGGGCGCGACAAACCGCAGGTGAGATCGTTGATAAACGGTACTCGCGAGAGGCCTGGCAGATGATGCTGTTCGTCGAATCGGAGCGGGGGAACGTACAGTCCGTGAAGGACACCATCGTCTCATGTCCCGATCCGTCGCTCTTGGCGAGTCATTTCTATTTGGAACTGCCTCAGCTCTTCGTCAAGGCCGGCGATCGGTCCGGCGCCATCGAGATTGCCAAGGCGATGGGCAATGCCGGAGTGTTACCTCTCATCGGCATCGCCGCGCATCTGGCGCAGGACGGAGATATCGAAGGAATGCGAGACGCGCTCGCCCATATCGATGATGCAGACTTGAGGGTCCTGATCCTGCGCAAGGTGACGGCGTATCAGCCCACGATGCCGGGGCTCGACGACCTTGATTCGATGCGAACTGAAACGGCCCAAACCGACTCACTGGCTGCCTGACCATTTTTTGCCGTAGCTCTCCGCCGATCTCTTTTGGACTCCTCTCTGATCCGCTTACGCTCGCCAAAAGTTCGATAGACAGAAAGAAAGCCGAGCGATAAATCGAAGGAAGCACTCTGGGAAGGGCGATCTTACCCGAGGACGGTCTTGCCGATTGGCGACTGAATCAGAAGCGATTCAATTCGAATCCATTCGACTCAACGCCTTGTCTAGTCCGGACGATTGAGCCAAAGCGGCGGTTCCTCGCAAGTAATTATCTTTCCTCACAATTTACCGTTCATATGTACTTGGTATTAGATAGCGTAATGCGCGCACACCCCTTGCAAAAACAACCGGTCAGAAGTGAATGAGCCATCGATTTTCCAAGAGCCAACGGTCGATGGTGTGGCAGGAGGCTCCGTGTGCATGGGAGGTGCTTTATGAAACGCTCACATATGGCGATGGTCGTCGCCGGATTCTTGATCTATGCAACTGGGTGCGTGGAGATGCAGCGAACCTGCACCAGTCAAGAGATGATCGCCATGAAGGAGAAGGGGTTCAGCGTCGATGACATCGACAATATGTGCACCTCCTATAAGGTCAAGGAGGAGTCTTTCCAAGCTGTGGCTGATGTCATGAAGGCCATGGCGGCCAACCCTAAAGACCAATCCAATCCAGCCGGTTCGGGTCCTGCCAACGCCGCCGCCTTTTCCAATGCGGGCGCGGCGTACTGCACGACTCAATACGGGAGCTGTCCACTTGGAACAAGGGCTGCCGCCGGACTGATGTGTCAGTGCCAGACTGTCTATGGACCCATTCCCGGTGTGACCCAATAGGGCTACCTAGACCGGAGTGAACGCGTCGGGTCCTCGTCTCCATTTCTTCCGGCTGACGAAGGTTCTGATTGGGTTTGAGGCGGTGCGGCAGCGAGTGTGAACGAAGTCGAGTATCGCTTCTCTGGTATCAATGTTCCCCTGGGCGAGATTGTTCGGATGAATCGGTGTTTGAGTCGCTTTCTAGGTACATCTTGCGCGAGGGCCATTATCTGACTTCCCGTCCTTGCTGCAGCTTCGCTATGTGACGGCCTGACTGTTCTTGTATTCCGGACGGTTTAGTGGATCACGATTGTGACGGCAATCGAGTTCTCCCCTACGGCGCGCCGGCGCCTTGCGAAACGTCTGCGGAGCGCAAAGCGCTTAAGTCGTACGGTAGGATTCAGGGGCTAAGCTGCTTCAACTGGTCGTCGAAGCGCAGGTTTCGTCAAACGTGACGCGAGTCGCTTGGCCCGGAGAGCACGCCGGGTCGTGCGGTGATAATGGATCAAGGGATCCACAATATCCCGCAGGTCGGACATCGCATGGCCTGCATTCACATCGGCAAGTAACTTTCCTGCATGTCCAGTAAATGGTCCACCACCATGAGCCCGTTGCATCTAGGACAGGTCATTGGAATTCCTCCTTGGTAATCGCTCGGCCATCACAACCTGTATAACTAACTCACTCCTTGGCATAGGCGCTTAGGCAACGATGGCGCCACGAGGGAGTCTGGTAATGACCTCCAAGAGCGATGGCGATGAGCGCGATGTCGAACGTACTTCGGTGGGTTTGGGAACCCATCCACGATGGATAAGGCTTGCGGAGGATCGTATCCCGAGCGATACGCTGACGGATAAAACGATACAGGGCGACGAATCGGTTGATGCGATGACTGTATGAAACGAAAAGGCCCGGCGCAGTGGTTGAGTGCCACCGCACCGGGCCTTAGCTGGTCGCTATGTTAGGTGCCGGAATGATTCCGGCGGCCTGAACAAACCACTATGGCGTGCAAGGGGTGATGACGGTTCCCGCGAATGGACTCCGTTGCGCGGCCGTCAATTGTCCACAGAAGCTATTGGCACCTTCACCTGACGGTAGCTTCTGCACCCACCCATTGTAGACATTGGGAACAGGGAGCAAGCCCTGTCCACCCATGCCCTTGTTTCCGCTGATCGGGTCATCCGTTGGTGCAGCGTCGTCGGCCAACACTACCCATCCGGCGATGACCGGTGCATCAGCTCCCGTTTGCGTCACAATGCCATCGTTGTCCGCATCGTAATCCAACACGATCAACCGGTTGGAGAACTTGCTGGTGACATAGGCATAGTACCCGCCACCCTTCTTGGCACCGAAGTTCACGCCGTGACAGCCTGGATCGCACACCACACTCGCAACAAGAGCACCTTTCCCGCCATCTGCGGCTGTGTCAATGATCGTGATCGTTCCAGTCAAGGTATTCCCCGTGATCACGAACTTGCCGTCAGGACTTACCGGAGTTTGAATCGGTAGACCGCCGATGGGTCCACCGGTAGGCCCAGTCAGTGGATTATAGTTTTGGAGCAAATTGATGTCGTTGATCTTATTCCCGGTTGCCATGTCGATGACGGAAATACTGTGGCCCAGGTAGTTGGACACGTAATACTTCGTCGAGTCCGGGTTGATTCCCGAGGCAATCGGCAGGGTGCCGGTGGCTGGTTTGGATTTAATCTTATCGGTGATGAAATCCCAGAATGTGGAGTCATTCGTGTTGGAGTTCGGGGTCACCATTGAATTACCGTCATGGCCCATCCAATGGGCGTGCGGTTGGGCTTGTTTGTCCCCTGGATTTTGCACCAGAATGTTGCGGTTGATGCTCAGGGTCCCATTGGCGGCTTTGTTCAATTCGACGACCGAATCTCCACCGTTCAGTCCCACGTGTACCTGCTCGTTATTGACTCTGGTCATGACGTGAGCGGGATCGTTGCCGAGCTCGATTTCCTGCAAGAGTGTCCCATCCGCTTGGTTATGGACGTACAGGCTCTTGCCGTGCCACTCGGTGTTGTAGATCTGCTTCTGATCATGGCTGGCCCACAGGTTATGGGCGTTGTTCATCTTCTGAGCCGGCAGCGCGATCTTGCGCTTTACCTTCCATTTGTCCGTTCCTTCCACATCGACCACGGTCGTGGTGCTGGGATAGGCGGCCCCTTTCGTCTGGCTCACCTCATACTGTGTGTCCACCCACACTTCGCCGATCCCGTCGATAGCGGGTGTTTTCAGGGCTGGGATGGTATCGTTGATGTCAAATGCCCCTTGGAGTGCCGTTTTGAGGTTCGCGACAGCACCTCCCGTAACACGGACATTGACGTCTGGATAATCCGGTTTATAGGGGGTGCCAATCGGTTGGCTGTAGTCCTTCCAGTTGGTGGGGCTGGTAACAACAAAGAACGCACGCAACAGTCTGAGTCCAAGGTCTGAGAGGCTGGGGAAGGCCTTGGTTGCGTCTGCCGCTTGCCTCACGTCAGCCGTATGGGTGACCCCAAAGAGATGGAGTTTCTCACCGATGTCAAGGGCTGCTCCCCCTGGTGGGGTTGAGTTCGGGTTTGTCGTGGCCGGATCGTCCACGATCACGCCGGCCAACATGTAGGGATGCAGCTTGCACACGAACACATAGAGACCCGGGGTATTCAAGGTCACTTCATGGTCGTCTTTGTTCGCTTTATCCTGATCGATACGCTCGGCGGGGGTCGCATCAACCGGCCAAATCAGGCTCGTGACGGTGTGGAAACTCTCGACACGAGACGGACCATTTGCGCCATTCGGGCCATGCGTTGACTTGGTTTGAAGAAATGCCACTTTGTCGCCTGGCTTGACGATGGCGAGGGAACGGGTCCCTGCAACTTGAGCGCCGGTATCGAACCAGTGACCCGCTTCGTCCGTCACATCGAACGTGGCGGCTGCAGGGGTTACAGCAGCAGGCGGCGCGGGATCGTCGCCTGTACAACCGGCTACTCCCGCCGCCAGGCAAAGAGCAGCCCCGAAGTGAACATACCTCTTCATTGAAGCCTCCTTTGAGTGATGAAATGGTGTAACGTAACGTTGACTGCTTTCAACTGAGCTGAACGCGCGGGGAGAGAAGCGTATCCCTAGAGCGCCCAATCGTCATGAAACGGGTTGTTTATAATGACCATAATTCTAATTAGTCAATACCAAATAATTAGGTACTGTAACTTAATGCAAACCGTTTCATGCCGATGTATCTATGTTGTCCAGTCATCGAACTTGTTCGGAGATAGAGCAAACTACGTGCCTCAGAAAAATTCCCTGTCCCCGACGGGTGCGAGCTGGAACGACAATGATTTATGCATACGTTGCTTGGTCCTATTCAATTGAGGACAAGAATCGAATTGGATACAAATTGTGTATCGAATTGGATTCAGAAATGGTTATTCTTGTCATGGTATCGCTCGCTGCTCCCGCACCGATGGAGGCAACGTTTCATCGGTGTCTCATAATAAAATAAGAATTACGATTACCGATATGACATAAGAATGACTCCCGAGGTAGTAGAACCTTCGGGCATCCATTCATGGTGAGGTATATTACCTCGTCTCTTGTCGTTGAAGTTGGGGGACTCGTCCAGGTAAGTTCGCGAAAACGTCGCTCATCATACTCGATACTCGGAGAGGCGCTTCTCCTGCCAACTCACGGGAATGCCTTGGGGGGAACTCCCATACATTGGCCGATGAGGGCGTGTCTTTGCTAGGCGCCACCGTCCACACCGCAGAGCCGCGGCGCTCAGGCTGCGGAACACACCATAGAGCTAGGCCGCTTGAACAGGGCGCATGACTGGGTTTGTCAACCGTGACGCCAACTGCTTGGTTCTGCGAGCACGCTGAGCCGTACGGTGAAAATGGATCAATGGGTCCACGATATTGCCGCAGGTCACGCAACGCAACCCCTGCATCCACATCGGGACGTAACTTTCCTGCATGTCCAGTAAATGAGTCACCACCATGAGTCCGCAGCATCTCGTGCACTTCATGAGAAATCCTCCTTGATGATGGTCGAGCACGGAAATCGTGCTCGTAATGACCGATTCTTATAGGCAATGATGATGCCATGATGAAAACCAGGCGGGGATTAGATGATTGGGGCCTGCTCCAAACAGTTGGATTGTGAATCGTATCTCAGATGATACGCCGTAAAAGACAAAACGATGCAGGGCCGTGTACGTAGAAAGCGGCGATGGGTCGTGGTCGCAATTCTTAATTCACGGATCCGAGGCATTCTTCTCCTACACTTCGCGCTTATGAAAATTTCCAATCACGCCTGTATCTGACGAGATACGAAAGGATCTAATTAGATCCACCAATCCCTCTCCTCACTAAGTAACGCGAATCGCATCGCACACTGACAATACAATTCAGCGGTTTCGAGATTCTTATTGCGGCAATCCTGGTCACCGACGATGGAGCATACAGGCGTGGCATGGTCAGTGCTTAGTCGTCAGAGAAGCCATTTCACATCCACCAGCGAGAGGAGTGTCTACATGGATCTCATAGATCCCATACTGTTCTGGAACGCAGTCGCGTTGGAAGCGAATCGATTGGACCACACTGTCGCGAAGATCAAGCCTAGTGATGGTTGTTGCATTACAAACCCGGCAGATTGTGATTGTATGCAAGCCGAACATCAGCGTGGGCCGACACTCAGCTCTCGTGCCCTTGCGATCGTGCATCTGGCCATGCATGATGCCTTCTTCAGCGTCAATGGGGTCAGCTCGATTCCAGGGCCGGGGCCTACACCAAAGAAACTCTATCTCATCAGTCCGCCATCGCCGCCCCCTGGTCCTAACTCGGCCGTCAAGCGGAGTGCCGCTGTCTCGGGAGCTGCTGTCACTGCGCTATGCACGCTCTACTCACGGATGCGCACCACATTCGAAGCAAAACTTGCGGAAATAAGCGGGAAGAATGGCACGGATGACGCGGCCTTCAGTTTCGGTCGACGTATTGCACTGGCAGTATTCGATACCCGCAGGAACGATGGTGGGGTGATGCCAAAGGATGAGGACTATGCATCGTCCCCTGGTCGTCTCCGTCACCGCCCAGATCCATGTAATCCGACTCAAGGTTATCTTGGAGTAGCCTACGGTAAAACTCCAACCTTTGCCGTGACTACCTGGCAGGCGCTCGACCCACCGCCTGCGGAGACCAGCACGCGATATAGTGACGATTACAAGGAGGTATACGAGAAGGGTGGTGCACAGGAACTTAACACGACGATACGTAATTCAGAAGAAACTGCCATCGGTTTGTATTGGGCCTATGATGGCGCGAGCCAGATCGGCACACCTCCGCGACTCTATAATCAGGTCGTCCGAGAAGTGGCCAAAGTAAAAGGCAATACCACAGAACAAAATGCACGACTCTTTGCCCTGATCAATTGCGCGATGGGCGACTCGGGAATTCATGCATGGTATTGGAAGTATTGTTACGATTTATGGCGCCCCGTGGTCGGCATCCGAGAAGATGACAAGTCGACCGGTCCTGCCGCAATGCCGAACAAAACCATTACACCCCCGTGTGACCCCTTCTGGAAGCCGCTGGGCGCACCGCGTTCCAATGAATTGAAACCGGCCTTTACACCGCCATTTCCGGCCTACCCGAGCGGGCACGCGACGTTTGGAGCAGCAACATTTGAGATGGTGCGGTTGTTCTACGGGCACACGAATATGAAGACGGAAGACTCGATTGGGTTTACCTTTGTCTCAGACGAGCTTAACGGTAGCACCACGGACAACGATGGTTCGGTTCGGACAAATCTCCACCGCAAGTACGATAGCATGGCGGAAGCGATGTACGACAATTCGGTGAGCCGCATCTTTCTGGGGGTGCACTGGCGTTTTGATGGGACGAGTGGAGAGAACGTAAGCAAAATGCTCAAAGCTACCGATAGGATCGGAGGGGTGCCACTCGGTCGAGAGATTGCTAAAAATATTCTCATCAGCGGCATGAGGCAACAAGCTGCGCCTCCGACGCCACCATCTGGGTCTTGCATCTAGTCATTCTGAAACCACCCGGCACGAGATGCGTGCCGGGTGGTTATCAGCCTGTACCGACCAGATCCCTAGAACATCCCCACATTTGACAAGTCTTCAATTCACCGTCAACAATCGCCCAAGCATGTCAGCCAAGCTTCCCATGGCCCGTCAGCCGATTGCCGCACAGATCGAGGACGACGAACCTACCTTCCCTCGCTACACCGGCCCGGCGTTCTTATCCTATGGGTTCAGGCCGTTTTTTCTGGGTGCCGCGCTGTTCGCCGGCCTGACCATTCTTTTATGGATTGCTTTGTACGCGGGGCGGGCGCAAGCGAACTTTCTCTATTCCCCTCGTGACTGGCACGTCCATGAGATGCTGTTCGGATATCTTCCCGCGTTGATCGCTGGATTTCTGCTGACTGCCATGCCCAATTGGACGGACCGCATGCCGCTCAGAGGGACGCCGTTACTGGCGTTCTTTCTGCTATGGGTGACGGGTCGGCTGTTTATGACAGTTCCCTTATTGGGAGTCTCCGCCGCCGTGGTTGTCGACGCAGCTTTTCTGGCCTTGCTGGCCGCGTACGTTTGGCGGGAGATTGTCGCCTCCCGGACGTGGGACAGGGCTCCGATCGGCATATTGGTGAGCCTCTATGCCGTGACAAACCTTCTGTTTCATCTCTCGGCACTCCGCGATGGACCGACGGATTTTTCGGAGCGAATGGCCTTGTCCGTGATGACCATGATGTTGACCGTCATCGGCGGGCGCCTCACGCCCACCTTCACCCGCGAGTTCTTGGCCGAAAGGAATGTGCCTCGGTTACCAGAAATGTTTTCTTTCATGGATGGTATCGCCATTGGTCTTGTCCTTGTGGGAGTCATCGCCTGGACTCTTTGGCCGAAGAGTCACTGGGCGGGAGTCATGTTGGTCGCGGCTGGCATGGCAAGCGTGATTCGTTTGCTGCGCTGGGGAGGGTGGCGGACGTGGAGCGAACCGTTGGTGTTCATCCTGCACGTGGGCTATGGATGGGTCGGCCTCTTTTTGGTGGCCTTGGGAGCCTCGATTCTAGGGATGGGCTTTTCTCCCGAAAACGCCGTGCATCTCCTCACCACTGGAGCGATGGGAGCGATGACACTGGCGGTGATGACCCGAGCAAGTCTCGGGCACACAGGACGACCACGGCATGCCGATCGGCCTACCGTAGCCATCTATCTGCTGGTCAATATGGGAGCTCTCTTGCGAATCTTTGCTCCGAGCCCGGATATCCCTACGGGGCTGACTTATGCGATGCTTGGTCTATCGGCCGTGGGATGGAGCAGCGCCTATTTCCTCTTCGCACTCGTCTACGGGCGTTATCTCCTCAGTCCCAGCCTTGATGAGTAATGGGCCAGGGGGGATAAGAATTTGGTGATCCTCAATAAGTGGCATCCCATTGACCTGTGGGGTATCATGAGTATCTCAAAGGGAGCCGGAGCAGCGTGAGAACGCAGCCGGCTTTCATTATCAACAATCTGAACAAAGGGGGCGACCGGTTTCGACGGGGATACTGAGGTCACTGTCGCATGTCGAGCTCTCGGGAACTCGTAAAAGTCCGAGAAAATGCAACTGCCAATCAAGAACTGGCACTCGCAGCTTAATTAAGCTGTGACGTCGTTCCATCTGAGGCCCGCGGGGGTGGAATGGCGCGATGCAGCGGGCTGGTCCCAGGCCGGTGCTCAGCGGCTGAGGACGAGATCTTTCTGGGCTAGCGGCTGTTCTAAGCCTGCCGACGGGCGTGGATGGCTGCGAACCTTAAATTGTCGGCTACACATGTAGACACAGTGCACTGACGATCTTCGGACAGGGGTTCAACTCCCCTCGCCTCCACCAGACCTCGTTGCGCGTGCCGCCCGCTCTTCATCGCGGGCGGATAATCACCACCCGAGTATTTTCTATTCCTTTGTGTAACCTGCGGACTCTTTTTCGTTTTATCGAATTGGCGCTCGCGGATAAATACCTCCAGTCTCTTGCTCTAATACCGCACTTCCTGCGTACCGGCGGCTCATCCCTCATTGACGCCGCCAGAAAGAGTCTTCAACCCACCAGTGTTATGTTATCGATCCCTAGGCTCTGTATCGTTTTTTCGTAATTGAGGCCGGCGGAGAGTATCTTCACCTCACCCGTGGCAATTTCCCTGGGTTGACCCGGCGCCTCTCTCTATCGCTGTATCCTGATTGACTGCGCCGGATAATTGTCTCAGATGTTCACCTTTTCTCACTTGCTCTCTGTATTCACGTGTCACCCACATGCTCGGGCCCCACCTAGCTTGTGAATGGTCCTGAAACTGCTACTATTTACTCCGTCAATTAGGGGACGCACTTATCGCTTGGTAAATCTGATGTCTGTGTTGGTTCCGGTCTTTGCTGCACTCTTGTTCTTCACGCTATCGGTCTCCAGTCATCCAGCGCAAGCGGACCTAGATCGGGGCAATTGGCGTACAGCAGCTCCGATGCCGACGAAGCGAACGGAGGTGGCGGCTGCGGCACTGGATGGCAGGATTTACGTGGTCGGCGGGTTTGAAAAGCCCGGCTTGGGCAATGTGTTGAATTTCGCGACCACGCGATCCGTCGAAGTCTATGATCCCGCGACGGACCAATGGACTTCCAAAGCGCCGCTGCCGGTTGGTCTACATCATGTCGGGATCGGTGTGGTAGGTGGGCAATTATATGTTATTGGGGGATACAGCAAATCAGCATTCAGTGTCTGGAACCCTGTGGCGACTGTCTATGCCTATGATCCAGTTAGGGACAGCTGGACTGAACGTGCCCCGATGCCGACGGCACGCGGCGCACTGTCGGTCACGCAACAAGATGGAAAACTTTACGCCATCGGAGGTTATGATCGGAAGACGAACAACGCGCAGGTCGAAGTGTATGATCCCGTGCGAAACGAGTGGACAACGGCTGCATCTCTACCGACCCCTCGTGATCACCTCGCGACCGCGACAGTCGCCGGAAAGATTTATGCGATTGGCGGACGGGTGAATGGAGACTATTCGCAGAACCTCGCTGTTATGGAACGGTATGACCCATCGACTGATCGTTGGACGCGCGTCGCGGAACTTCCGACCGCTCGGAGCGGCATCACGGCTGCTGTAGTCGAAGGACAAGTCTACGTATTCGGCGGCGAAGGGGCCGGCGGCACATTCGATCAGAACGAGGCCTATGACCCGGTCCGAGACACATGGCTCACCATGGTTTCGATGCCAACTGCGCGTCATGGCCTTGGGTCGGGAGTGGTACAAGGGCGGATTTATGTGATCAGTGGTGGCCCGACTCCCGGCGGGTCCTTCAGCGATCTGAACGAAGTCTTTCTCCCTCCAGGAAGCAGTGTGAAAACCGACTGATCCGTTTCCGCCGTATCTTTGACGACAGAGCGTATCATCTCCTCAATAGACCGAGCTCCCAGACATTCTATCTCCGATGTACGTCAAGTGCCGGACTCATCGCGAAAATCCGAGCGAGGGTCACGTTATCTGGTGGAATTTAGAAGGGTGGCACCACCGATGAGAAGAAAGTATCCGGTGTTATAGAAGGCGTGCAGAATCATGGAGGGATATACAGATTCGAATCGATCTCGCAGGAAGCCGAAACAGAGGGAAGGAACGAACACGAGTACCGTCCAAGAGACGGAATGGCTGGCCAGATGGGCCACTGTGAATAAAAGAGATGTCACAAGGTTGGCAAGGGATAGCCCACTCCACGTTTTCTCTTTCCCCCAGGATTGCGACAAATATCCCTGGACGATCCCACGGAACAGCAATTCCTCGAGCAGCGGCTGCCAAAGGATCACAGAGAGAAAAGCGGGCGACCAGATCGCATGCCATGGCAGTGGTTGAAACGCCAAGAAACCTATCATGGCGAGCCATGCCATCGGGCCAAGAGCGAACAACCCGAGGAAGACGGGATCCCGATGAAACGGACGAGGGTGGTGAAGGGCCAGTAATGTCATCATATGCGCCAAGCTGCTTGATGGAGGGAGTACTCGGAGGGAACGCCTCGCACCTCCATCCTGCTGTCGGAGTCCAGCTTCCGCTGTGACGACATTCCTCGCGTTTCAAAACTCAATCTCATCGGCGCCTTGCCCTCCACAACAAGGCTGCGAGGGACATGAATAACAGAGTTGGCAGCAGTATGTCTCCGGTCGTACCGGCGGCTATCGTACAGCCTCCTCCGCCCTCGCTCGCTGCCGGTGGAGGCGGCGCAATGTTGAAGGTCGCAGTGACGGTGGCATCCTGGGTGAGCGAGCAGGGGCCGGTTCCCGTACAGTCTCCGCTCCATCCTGCGAAGGCAGATCCAGGATCGGGTGCGGCGGTGAGAGTGACAGTGCGACCTTGGAGAAACTGTCCCCGGCAGGTCGCTCCACAGTTAACTCCGGAGGAATTGGACGCTACCGTGCCGGTGCCTGCGCCTGTCTTGGTTACCGTGACGGTAAAATGTGCCACCACGCTGGCCAACGCGGCTCGGGCATTGATACGCCCACCCGAGGAGACCTTTCCAGCCAACGAAGTCTTCCGGTCCACGGTGTTCAGGATTGCGTTCCTGAGTTGGGCCACGGTGAGGTTGGGATTGACTGAGAGCAACAAGCCGGCGAGTCCCGCCACATGAGGGGTGGCCATCGAAGTGCCCTGAAAGAACTGGTAGTCCGTGGTTCCCGAGGGCGAGCCTGAAACGCAGACAATGCGGACATCGTCCAAATACACGCCGTCGAAGACCTGGGTTTCGTTCGATATGAATCGAAAGCGAAACCGTGAGTCGGCCACGCCATCTGCGATGTCACCCCAGGTGATGGGAACGAATTGGGCATTGCTGCTCCCGGAAACGCCGTTCATGATCTGCCAACTCGTCCCGGCGTTTCTCGAGACTTCTACAAGCACTCCATCGGTATCAAGCTCGGTCTGCAAGCGAACGCGGCTGTCCACCCGGCACCCTCTCTGTCCCGTGGTGCTGAACACCGGTCCGATCGCCAAGGAATCGGTGTCGTTCTGATAGCTCCCGGTCGGACTGTCGGTCAAGCTGTTCGGTTGGCTGAATGCCGTGGAATTGCTGAATCCCCAGGTGCTCTTGGTTCCCTCGAAGACATATCCGAGCCCGATCGGATTGGAATCGAAGGCATGGAAAAGGACATTCGTTACGTTTGATGTGGGTCTTGTGCTGTTGATTTCGATCCCCGGTGCGGCTACCTGGACGGTCGTAGACCCGAAATTTGAAAAGGTCGTCAATTGATCATTGTGGTCAGTCGCGGCGACTGCGATCACGTTGGCCAACGCGGCTTTCTGTTGCCCGTCACATACGGAAGGCGCGCTGAAATTTGAAGGAAAGTTCGGGACGCTGTCATTGTCGTCGCCGATTCGATCATTCCCACCGTTGCCTGCCGCCGCAACAAAAAGCACCCCCGCTGCATTTGCGGCACTCACCGCGTCATAAAAGGCCACGCTACACTCGGGTCCGATAAAACTCGCGTTAATCACGCGTGCGCCTTTGGCAATGGCATAGTCGATCGCGCTGATAATGGCGGTGGTGGATAAGGATCGGTCCACCCCTCCGGCTTTCAGCGCCATCAGCTTCGCGGTCCACATGACGCCTGTGACTCCCGTTCCGTTATTTCCGGCACCCGCGATGGTGCCTGCGACGTGAGTGCCGTGCCCTTCGTTCCCTCCAGGATTGAGATCGACAGGATCCATTGGGTCACTGTCGTTCATGTGAAAATCCCATCCCCGCACATCGTCGACCAATCCATTCCCATCGTCATCAACGCCATTTCCGGCAATCTCTCCCCGATTTGTCCAGATATTCGGTGCGAGATCCGGATGATCGTAGGCGATGCCCGAGTCGATGACTGCGACAATGACGTTTGGACTTCCCGTGCTGATATCCCAGGCTTCAGGGGCGTCAATGTCGGCATCTGATCGTCCTGCCGTTCCGTTGACAGCTTGACCCGTGTTATGGAGCCCCCATAATGTGTCGAACTGTGTATCGTTGGGAATGGCTTGTAACGAGTACAGGTAGTTGGGTTCGGCATACTCGACGGCGGGATTGCTTCGGTACTTCAAGACCGCTTCCTCCACCGACAAGGCACCGTCCAATTTATACTGATGAACCACCCCGGCGTTCGCTGATAGCGCAGTAAGTTCTTTGGCGCCCATATCGACATTCAGCGACGCGATTTTTGATGTGGACGCCTCATCCCGGAACTTGACGAGCACCTCTCCTGGGACATAGCGCGCAGGGCGACGCACGTCTCCTGATAACGCCGTCATTCCACCGGCTGCCTGTTTCTGCTTCGCATACACCAATCGATCTCCGGACATGAGTCCCGTCCATGTGACCGCGGCTGTCGCAATGCCTGCGAAGGCCCCGACCCAACAGAGCGCAATTTTCATCAGGCTACTTCTGCGTTTCGTACCGATAATTGGGCTCTGCATACTCGACCTCCGGATGTGACGTGAGTTCGGTGATCACGGATTCAATCGATCGATCGTTCAAGATCGTGACGTGATAAAGACGCCCCTGTTGGAGCTCGGCGATCAAGTCGGTTCGATTACTCTTCAGGATGGACACTATCCGCTCTTGGGAAACCCCGTTTTTGAACTTGACCAACACCTGACGCGGAACGAACCGCTTCACAGGAGATTCCGAGGCTTGTGCTGAAACGTGTGGTCCTGCCCCATTTCGGTGCGTTGCGTCGCAGGACATGGAGAACCAAACGGCGGACATGCACATCATGTTTGTCACAAGGCGCGTCATACGAAGAGATAGAGCGCGTAAGCACGTCATCGCGTTCTCAGTCCTAAACGCCGTCGATAACCCAGGACCTGTCTGATTAGGCGAATACATGTAATGGATCCCGCGCGCATTCAGATATCCCTCTTTCAGGGGACAAGGTAATACGATGCACACAGCTGATTGCCTTTGAGCGTGACCCGGTGGAGTGACCGGGCGTTGCGCTTCCGACGATCAGTCTTTCCGTGCAGAGGATCGCTCCACTTTTTGATGCACCCATCTGGTGGGCGTGGCGGCGCTGGAGATAAAAGCTTGGCCGAAGCCGAGCACAAAGTGAGCGTCCTCAAGCCGTAATTCACACAGACTAAAATCACCGAAGCCAAACATCATCTCGGCTTGGGGAAAACGCGACACGTATCGGTTCTTTAGTTCGCCATACGACGGTGTGTCAGATGGTAGTAAGACAGCTTCACCCTGAAGATTCAAGCGCCGCAGGGCCAGCGGATTTTTCTCGGGCGCATCCGGCTCCGCGATGAACAGGGACACATGAGGATCAGCCAGCAGATGCTGCGTATGAAGCGCCAATCGACTGACGTGAAGATACGCCTTGGTCCAGTCGGATCCGAACACATAGGGCACGTGTGATCCAAACGGACGTCCGTTTCGCATCGTGAGCAGCACGGCGGTGCGGACGTCCTGCACCAATGCCGACCATGCCTGTTGTACGTCCTGACTTGTCAGGGCTTGAGCCATGGTATTCCCCATCCAAATCGCAGGAAGGTACCCTGCCCGTTACGATGTGAAACGTCAAGAGGGATGTCTCCTCGGACTTCCTCCGCCGCGATGAGGAGCGACACATTAGTTTTCTTGACTGATTCATGATCGAAGCCTATCGTACAGAGGTGGGAGGAGTTAACGCCCCGAGGGAATATGGTTCAAAAGGGGATCAAGCGTGAGGATGGTGTGCATGCCCAGCTCGTACTGGGAAGCCTAAAGTTCTCCCAAGATCTCCGCCGTACCTAATCGTCCTCGGTTAGGTGCGTGCTCCTCCCACCCTAACGGTCGGCCACTCCCACTCCCCTCCATTCACTTCTTCGATTCACGCGCTGAACCCGCTTCGCCCGGTTTTCCAGGCACAGATAGGAACACCTGCTATACTTTGGGCCATAGCGGCATCATCCGGATGCAGAAGGCATATGAAAGGCTTCATGCTGGGTCTCCTCAGCGGTCTTCTGTTCTGGCCCGTGGACGGGTTCACGGAACTCTATAAGTGGACCGATGACCAGGGGAATTTTCATATCACCGACACACCGCCTCCCATGGTCCAAAAGAAGCACGCGACCACCGCGATACCGGCTCCTCGATCCGCATCGCCAAAGAAGACCAGAATCAGGCCGATTTTGCCGGGTCAATCCCGGGCGGAAGTTCACCCGATACCTGATCCGGCAATTCCCTCGCTTGCAGGCGAGGAACGTTCTCGTCAACAAGCAGTCGAAGGTTTGAGTCCGAGCCAGGCCACGCAGACGAGTTCGTGGCAAGTCTTCGAACGCATTCAGTTGAACACTAAAGCTGCCGTTCGGCGATGGCAAGATGAACAGGGTCTTGATCACTTCGCCGATGTCTTGCCAGTGGCTCCGGGTCGTCCGGAAGCAACGCCACAGTCGGAAAATGTTTCTGTCTCGGCCTCTCAGCGCAGGGCTAACGAGCGGGTGACCGGTGTATCTCGTTCACGCCATTCGCCAACTGAATGAAACGAAGAATATGAATGCATGGAAACGATATCAGAGGATTGTGAGCGCCGTCCTTGTGGTCGTTCCTTTCCTTGCCGTCTCATCGATTCAGAATGCGGCCGGCTATTTCTCCGGCACTCCTACAACGTTCTCCGAGGATGGACGGCTCCTATTGGTCCAGACGGAAGAGCTGGTTGTCTGGGATCTCGAGACGAAGACGCTTGTGGCGAAGATTCCGGGCCTTCACTGTCGGCAGCTCGCGTTGCTGAAGCAGGAGGGGTGGCTGCTGTGCGTGGAAAGCAGCGTCACCATTTACGATTGGAAGAACCGAGCAACAGTGGCCACCATTCCTTCGGAATCGCGCGAGTCCTACCGGTTGCTTGCCTACTCGAGTGAGACCGATCGGATGATTCTCCGTCACGGGAGCGAAGCCGTGTCGGTCTGGCAGGTAGGGAAGAAGTTGGTCCCACTCAAACACATCGCCTTGGATCAGACGAAAGACGTTTCTTCGGTGGCCGCCTCGCCCGATACGAAAGTGTTGGCGATAGCCCAAGGCCACACCATTCATCTGCACGACCTCACCCGCATAAGCATCCGCGACCTCGTCATTGAGGGGGCAAAGCCACGGGATTTGCTCTTTGCCCCCGACAGTTCTCGTTTGGCGGCGAGTGTGGGCAAGACGATTCTTCTTATCGATCCCATGGAGGCCTCCATAGTCACGCGTGCCACGGTGACGAACGCTGACGGGGCACAGGGCCCCCTTACGCCCGAGGCCTTCTCACGGGACGGTCATCGTCTGGTGGCAGCCAACGGGGGCTGGAGCTATGCGCTGTTCAATACTGATACGGGCGACTTGGTGACTTCGACCGAGTTCACCTATGCGGCTCAAGGGCGCGGAATGCGCTCACCGACACAGCTTCGTGCCGTCGACATTGCTGCCGACGCAGAGTATTTGGTGGGACAATCGGAGCATCTCCACACGTTACAGATCTGGGACCTCCACACCGGTGCGATGTTACCGGACCTGTGCGGAGAGGATTGCCGCGGCATGGGCCCCGGCGTGTCGTTGCTCAAATGGTCTCCCACTGACTTGAAGATCGTGGTTGGGATGCGGGGAGGTCTCAACTCGGATGTGGACGGGAAGATATCGGTTTGGGATGTGAACTCACGCTCCCCGGAATTGGTGCTGGACCCCGGTCAGCCGCAGGCCAGGGTATTGGCGAAACGATCGACTCCACCGACGTTTATTACGACGACACCTGCCGTGCCGGCGTTCGTCCATGCGCGAGCCTTAGTGGCAGTAGCGACGTCTCCCAGTGCGAATCTGCTCGTTACGAGCGGCGACGAAGGACTGTTGAAGATATGGGACCCTGGCCAAGGCCTGTTGCTGCGTCAACTGGCGCTGTCTACTCCGGCCAATGCGCTGGCGTTCAGCGCCGACGGCGCAATCCTGGCCGTGGGCACCGGACAAGGAGACATACGCTTGTGGGAGACCCAGACCTGGCATGAATTTGCACCCCATTCAAGCAAGCAAGGTCGGATCAACGCGTTGCAATTCCTTCCAGGGAACCGGTTTATCGTTGTGGCGGGGGAGCGACCGAATGTTCAGGTCGTGGACCTTGTCACTCGGACGGTTGCGAAAGAGCTGGTGCTTCCAAGCCGCTCTCCCGCCTGCGGGGAGAAACGATGTGCAACGAAGCGCGCCGGACAGGGGGAAGTCGTCGACAGGTTGAGTTTCCTGGATGGAAGTTCGTATCTCTTGACGACCTCGCCATCCGGCTCTGTCTTGTGGGACATCGCAACCTGGCGCGAAGTCGAGAAACCGGCCGGGATGCCGGCAGTCTGGTCCGGGCTTGGATGGAAACATCCCTTTGTGTGGACGAACAGTCGTTCCCGTGATTCGAAAGCCTTCACGCTTACCGTTTGGGATACCAAGCGCAGCGGTGTTTCAGCAACCTTGGATACCTTTACCAAGCAGGATACAGAGATCGATCATGGGCCCCCTGTATCATTGGGAACTTCGATGGCGATGGATCCTTCCCATCGATGGGCCGCCACTCGCGTCGGAGAACATATTTCCATCTGGGACCTGTCGGCACAGGCCAAACGAAAGACCTTCCATGTCAAGACTCCGTATCATCTCCATTGGACGAGCGACGGCAAACATGTAGTCGTCACTACGCTCGACCGGAAAATCCTGGTCTGGTCGGCTGAAACCATGGAACCGGCGCACTATCTGCGCGATCCTTCCGTCATTCGATAGCGGACTGTTGATAACTTTATCACCGGTAATCTTTGCTGCATCCGTAAAAAGTCGCTGATTGAATAATGCCTTCTTGATCCGCATCAAAAACGATCCGACATACCTCATTCACTGTGCGACGGTATTTTCCATTTGAGCTAAACGTTGTAACGTCAAAATAGAGAAGCCGGCTCCCACCATCACTCAGGGGAGTTTCAGATCTGGGAGACCCCAATTCATTGATGAGCTGACTTCGATGCTTTCCCATAGAGGAATCCACTCTGTTAATCCAGATCCTGCTTTTCGCATCGTATGCGCAGTTCACGAAAAAAAGAACGCAGAGTATGAGTAGCGTCTCTCTCACGCAGTTATACACTTGTCCTATGGGTTTCAATTATGAGCGCTCCTCGAAGACTTCCATAAGGCCAACGAAGCTGTACATCCCAAAGATGGCCTTACCTGGCGGAGCCATCTGGTCCATTGTATCCGCGAAAGTTTTGTGGTACCAAACAATCAACGTGTCTCTTATGAGAGGGTGAATGGCAAAAAAGAAAGAATCCACACCAGATCCTGAATCGAAATCTTCCGCTTCCCGAGCCAACCCCGAACCAGCCGCTCCTCAAAAAGCCGCCGCTAAGTCGGCGGAGCGGGTGACTGCGGTTGAGATGGGGGCGCGTCAGCAGGAAATCTCCGTCTCGGAGTTTTTCACGAAAAACCGGCACTTGCTCGGCTTCGACAATCCACGCAAGGCGTTGCTGACCTGCGTGAAAGAAGCGGTCGACAACGCACTCGATGCCTGTGAAGAGGCCGGGATCCTTCCTGACGTGACGGTCAAGTTGGAGGTCGTATCGAACGGCGAGCCGGTTGCGCCCAGCCAGGCCAATCGTTTCCGTGTCACCGTGACCGACAACGGGCCCGGCATCATCCGTCAGCAGATTCCCAGAATCTTCGCGAAGCTGCTCTACGGGTCCAAGTTTCATCGGCTGCGGATGAGCCGTGGACAACAGGGCATCGGCATCTCGGCGGCCGGCATGTACGGGCAGCTGACCACCGGGAAACCGGTTAAAATCATTTCGCGCATCGGTCCCAAAGCCGCCGCGCATTTCTTCGAGGTCCAGATCGACACGAAGAAAAACGAGCCGCTGGTCCACGAGAACAAGCAGATTGAGTGGGCGCAGCCACGGGGGACGCAAGTCACCCTGGAAGTCGAAGGCAAATATCAGAAGGGTCGGGCGTCGGTCGATGAATGGCTGGAACAGACCTCGATCGCCAATCCCCATGTCAAACTGATCTACCACACCCCGGAAGGCGAGACGAAGGAGTATCCACGCACATATCATGAGCTGCCGCCGCAACCGCGCGAGATCAAGCCGCATCCCTATGGCATCGAGTTCGGCATGCTGCTCAAGATGTTGCAGGACACCAAGAGCCACACGGTCTCCGGTTTTCTCGCGGGCGATTTTTGCCGGGTGTCCCCGCAGATGGCCGATGACATCTGCAAGGCGGCGAAGGTTTCGCCAGACGCAAAACCACGCGAGCTGAAAGGGACGGCGGCGGAGACGCTCTATAAGACATTACAAGAAACGAAGATCATGGCGCCGCCGACCAATTGCATTTCACCGATCGGCGAGAAGGCGATCCTCTCGGGGCTCTATAAGCAGATCAAAGGTGAATTCTACACGGCGGTCAGCCGGCCACCGGCGGTCTATCGCGGCAATCCGTTCATCATCGAAGCCGGGTTGGCCTACGGCAATAGACCGCAGGATCAGAATAAGCCGCAGCAGCCGGCCATGCCGAAAGCCGAAGGCGAGCACGAGGAAGAAGATTCGGAGCTCGCCCGCGTGATCCGTTACGCGAATCGGGTGCCGCTGCTGTACCAGCAATCGGCCTGTGCGACGTTCAAGGCGGTCTTGAGCACGACCTGGAAGAATTATGGTTTGACCCAATCGCGAGGAGCGTTGCCCGGCGGACCGATGGTGATCTTCGTCCATATGGCGTCCGTCTGGGTGCCGTTTACGAGTGAATCGAAGGAAGCGATCGCGGATTACGATGAGATTCAAAAAGAAATCACCCTGGCGCTTCGCGAATGCGGCCGGCGATTAGGTCTCTTTGTTCGTCGGCGCGAACGGGCCGCGAGCGAATTTCGGCGGCGGAATATCTTCGAACTGTATATCGAAGAAGTGGTGGATGCCTGCAACCGGCTCAAGGGAGGCAAGCTGCCGAAAGAAAAGCTGAAAGAGCAGCTTCAGAAAATCGCCTCCGCCCGGACCGGCGGCCAGAAAACCGACGAAGCGTTGGGCAAGACCGGCGCAGGACCGGAGGGGCTCCCGCATTCCATCATCGTCACAGCGGAAGGAATCGAGGGAGAAACGGCCTTGGCGACGCAGGTGGAGGCTGATCGAGCTGGAATGGAGCCGGCGGCAGCTACACCGGATCTGCTTGGCGCCCCGCCGTCAGCTGAGCCGGCTTTGAAGGACAAGGTCGCCGAAAAGAGTCGGACGAAGACGTCGTCGAAGAAACCGTCTGCGAAATCAGAGCAGATTGCGCTTTTCGCCGGAAACCCAGGTGCGAAGAAGAAATCCGGAAGAACGCCTTCCAAGCCGAGCAAGACCGCGTCCACACGCAAACACAAATAGGACATCATGGCGACCAAGACAAAGAAAACCACAGTGGTCGAGAAAAAGCTGATCGGTCTGGCGGATATCGTCATCCAGGCGGCCGAGCGATCGAAGGATCCGACGTTTCAAATCCCGATCCGTGCCCTCTCGAATGTGTCCTTCAATGAACGGAAGGGCTTGATCGAGATGGGGGGGAAGAAACAGGAACGGTCGTTTTTCAACGTCGGCATGGCGAAGAAATTCATGCAAACGGTGCTGGTTGCCGACGCCCTCTCCGAATTGCAGCGGGCCGATCTCACGACGTCGCTTCGTGAAATTTACTACCGCACGAAACATACGATCCAAGATTCACACGAAAATACGTTCGATACGCAGGATGAATCCGATCCGGTCATTGAAGATCTGGAAGTGTCCCTGGCCGCCCTCCGAGAGGAACTGCATGTTCGAGCGGAGAACAGCGGCAGTATCGTCGGGCCGGTGGTCTTCGGCGATGACGGCGATCGCGTCGACTGCTCCAAATTGGGCAAAGGCGGATACTCAGTCCCGTCGATCGTGGAACCGGAGTATTTAGAAATCCGGCGCTGTACCGCCGATTTCGTGTTGCTCGTGGAAAAGGGCACGCAGTGGAACCGACTGTCGGAGGATAAGTTTTGGCGGCGCTACAACTGCATTCTTCTGACCGGCAATGGTCAGCCACCGCGTGGAGTGAGGCGCTTGGCCAGACGGCTCCATGAGGAACATCGGCTGCCGGTCTACGTATTGGTCGATAACGATCCGTGGGGATATTACATCTATTCCGTCGTCAAACAGGGCTCGATCAATCTGGCATTTGAGAGCCAACGGATGGCGATCCCCAAGGCGAAGTTCATGGGTCTTTCAAGTGCCGATCCGGAGCACTATGAGCTGCCGCGCAACGTCGGCATCAAGCTCAACGAGAAAGACATTGCGCGCGCGAAAGAGTTGATGAACTATCAGTGGTTCCAGAAGCCGGCCTGGCAGGCCGAGATCAAGCGCATGCTGACCAGCGGGTTGAAGTACGAACTCGACGCATTGGCCAATAAAGACTTCCAGTATCTCACCAAAAAATATCTGCCCAAGAAACTTCAGGAACGGGATTGGCTCGACTGATTCCGATTCCTCGAACGAGCTCGGTGCAGCACCCATGAGGACCCTGCCGGCCTGGACCTTGCCTCTTCGCGAGTGGCAGCATCGTGCGTTGTCGGCGGTCTGTTCCCATCAGACCAAAGACTTTTTGGCGATGGCGACGCCTGCGGCGGGGAAAACACGTTTTGCGCTCCGCGTCGCGCACGAGTTCGTGGCAAAGCGGGCAGCCGTCAGAGTGTTGGTCGTCTGTCCGACGAATCACCTGCGCACACAATGGTCGGATGCCGCGGGGAAGATCGGGTTGCAGCTTGATCCGACCCTGACCAACGAACAGGCCGCCGAAGCGCCGGACTACCATGGCGCGGTGGTCACTTATCAGCAAGTCTGTCTCGCGCCGGCGAGTTTCCAGCGGGTGTGCAAGAGCAAGAGGACCTTGCTCATCTTCGACGAGTTGCATCACGCCGGCGATGGGAAGAATTGGGGGAAAGCACTGCGGTCGGCGTTCGAGCCGGCGGTGTTCCGGCTGATCCTCTCCGGAACTCCGTTTCGGTCGGACAACAATGCGATTCCCTTCATTCGCTATGAACATGGAGAAAGTCGGGCCGATTTCGCCTATGGGTACACCGACGCGATTCGGGACAACGTCTGCCGCCCGATCGTCTTTCCGAGCTACGAAGGCGAGCTGAGTTGGTTGTCTGATGGCCGCGAACATCAGGCGACCTTTGAGGACGGGTTGACGTTCAACCGGCAGCGGGAGCGGTTAAAGACGGCACTCCTTCAAGATACCTGGCTTGGGCCGGTGATCACCGATGCCCATGCGCAGCTGACAAGGCTTCGCAAGCAGGAGCAACCGGATGCCGGCGGGCTCATCGTCTGCATGGATCAGGACCATGCACGATGGGTGGCCGATTTGGTCGCTCGCGTGACCAGTACGAAGGCCGAAGTGGCCGTCTCGGACGATCCCGCCGCGTCGCGCACGATCGAGGAATTCGCCGGTCACAAGAAGCAGCAGTGGCTCGTGGCGGTGAACATGGTGAGCGAAGGCGTGGATATCCCGCGGCTTCGCGTCGGTGTCTATGGAACGAACGTGATCACGGAAATGTATTTCCGACAAGTAGTCGGCCGGTTCGTTCGGATGCAGGACGGGTTGCCCAAACCGCAACGGGCCTGGCTCTATCTGCCGAAAGATCCGATCCTCGTGCACTATGCCAAGCAGATCAAAGCAGAGCGCGATCACGTGTTGGAAGACATCATGCCGGCAGGGCAACGAGACCTCTTCGGTCGCGTCACGGTCTCGACTAATGAGTACATGCCGCTGATGGCTGTCGCCAGGATGGATAGTTTGATCGGCGAAGAGGAGGCACGAGGGGAGGGCGACGCGGGTGCTGTTACTGAACGAACTGTGTCGCTCCATCAGCAGAAGGAAGATCTGCGAGATCTTCATCGAATGCTCGTCAGTGCCGTTTCCAGAACCAGCGGAATCGATCATCGCCGGCTCAACGCGGAATTGATCGCCCGCACGGGAAGCCGCGTCGATCAGGCGACGACTGAGCAGCTTCGGAAGCGGATTCAACTCCTGGAGCGGTGGAAAGAGCGGGGATATGATGGGAAACGGTGAGGGAGTTCCGTGTTGGCTGATCAGTTCGTGACTACTTCTTTGTCGCGTAGGTGTTTGTCGAATATCAAAGGTCCAAACGAGAGAAGAGAGGCCAGAAACGCAGAGAACGAAAACCTGTTATCCCATTGATGTGTGGCCCGGAGCTTGGCCAACTGGCGGAGGTAGAGCAGAAATAAAATTCCGTGAATAGCCCCTACGACAGTCACGACCCTCGGCATCCCCCATTAAATACTTAAATACTTCATCAGCATCGCGATAAACAGCAACAGTAGAAATGAACTCCCTTCAGCCAAGCCGGTCATCCTGAATCGTCGGATCTGACTCCTCTACGCCATAATTCCTTCATGATATCGCCTGGACAGGCCTGGTACGGCTCCGAACCGGCGGGCATTGTCGGGAACTTTTGAACAAGTGTCAATCCGGTTGGATGCCCGGTGGTTTGACAGGTCCTTGGAGCCAAGGCATAGAGGCTATCTTTCCCGATAGAGGAGACGTTCATCTCTTGACCACCATGGTCCCTGCCCCTCTCATCCGTTGACGCTTCCGCTCTCGTTCGTCGGACGATGGACTTCCGCCCCGTGCTGTAGCGCCCATTCGTGCATAGCCGCCAGCACCGGTTCAAGCGACCGCCCGAGCGGCGTCAGTCTATATTCGACGCGCGGAGGAATCTCGCCGAAGTCTTCTCGCTCCACCAAGCCGTCCGCCTCCATCTCCTTGAGTTGTTTGGCCAGCGTCCGATGCGTGATGCCGGACAGGTCCCGTTGGAGCTGATTAAACCGTCGGTCACCTTGGAGCAGCCAAAAAATCACCATCACCTTCCAACGGCCCGAGATCACGTCGAGCGTGATTTCAGTCGGGCAACCGACTTGTTTGGTCATAACGGTATCCTCGGAGACCGTACTTGAGAAGCCTGTGGACCGTGCTTAGTATCTTACATAGGCGCGTCGGAGAATTCTCTCGCGGCGCGCGTCTTCATTTAGAGTGTAAACCGGAGGCATGAACATGAAGAAGATCGCACAGGTTATGCGTGCCAATGGCCGCCACTGGGTCGGCGACGGCTTCCCCGTCCGCTCGCTCTTCTTCTACGGCGGCGATGCGCAGGCTATCAGCCCATTCCTACTCTTTGACTATGCCGGGCCCCACGTCTTTGAGCCGGCAAACAGCCCCCGCGGTGTCGGGCAGCACCCCCATCGCGGCTTTGAGACCGTCACCATCGTATACGACGGCGAGGTTTCGCATCGGGACTCGACGGGGGCAGGCGGCACGATCGGCCCTGGCGACGTGCAGTGGATGACTGCCGCAGGCGGCATTATTCACGAGGAGTTTCATTCCGAGGCCTTCACCAAGACCGGTGGCCCATTCCGGATGGTCCAGTTGTGGGTGAACTTGCCGGCAAAGGATAAAATGGCGCCCGCCGGTTACCAGTCGATTACCAATGCCGACATTCCGGCCGTCGATCTCGATCAGGGCGTCGGCCGGGTGCGCGTCATCGCAGGCAACTTCGCAAGCACACGAGGCCCAGCGCGTACATTCAGCCCGGTGAATGTCTGGGATGTCCGGCTTAACCGAAACGCTGATCTCGTCCTTGACGTGCCTGAAGGCCATACAGCGATGATCGCGACGCTATCCGGCCATGTGACGATCAATGGCAGCGAACAGGCAGGGGAGGCGGAGGTCATCCGCTTCGAGCGAGATGGCTCGAAGGTCACTATTCATGCCGATGGCGACAGCATAGTACTGGTGCTAACGGGTGAACCGATTAAAGAGCCGGTTGTCGGCCACGGTCCTTTCGTTATGAATAGCGAGGCGGAGATCCGTCAAGCCATCGACGACTTTAACCGAGGCCGTTTCGGGCAGGTCGCGTATTGAATCGCATTGCGTCGCCCGACAGGGCGACGCAGCGGTGTGGTCAACTGGATCAATACGAGACATCTTCCATGGCCGCTCAGACCGAAAGATGAAAAATGTTGGCAGGGGAAAACTTTACCGCCAGGCGAATGCCGATGAGTGGCGATCGATTGCACAAATGCGCGACCGTCTGATCCACGGTTATTTTGGGGTAGATCATTATCCCGTATGGGATCGGGTGCACTCTGGTACACCCTCCTTTAATGAGCGTTCGTATCCGGCAGCCGGCTGATTCGTGGCCGGTCGAGAGAGACAAACTCGATATCTGCCACCACGCCGCGATGATCGGATGGCCAGAGGGCGTCGCCGTTCGGCAGGCGACCGGGTTGGTCGAATGCCAGACGGCTTGAATGCACGACCGGACTCTTATCGCTGTTTCCGTCGAACAAGAAAATAAAATCGACGCGGCGATCGGCGGTGGGCCATTCGACGTAGATGTTTTGCCAAACGGTCCCACCCGATACTCCGGGATTCGCGGCTCGGAAGACATCGATGAATCCCGGCTCTTTTTGCCATCCGGTGAGGACCGCAGATTGCTCTCCGGTATTCAAGTCGCCCATTAAGATCGCGCGTCCGGTCCCTCGGTGTTGACGGAACAGTTCTCCGACGCGCTGGAGCTGGCATTCATCTCCTTTCGACGTATGGGCGGAAAAAACATGGATCGGCCCATCCGGCGCCTTGATTTCAGCCCGCAGCAGGATGCGGGGATCCATGCGACGATGGCACCGAGGCAAGTCGTAGACCTCCGAGGCGACGATGGGATAGCGACTCAAAATAGCCGGTCCCTCTTTGAAACCGATGGCGGCGGTGATCAGCCGATCCAAGGGACTGATGCCGAAGATATGTTCCGTTGCGGGAGCAAAGACCATCTGGTACCCAAGCGCATCAGCGATTCGTTGCGGCACGTTGCCATGCTTTCGGCTGTCCGATGCTTCTTGCAGCGCGATCACGTCCGGTTGCAACCGGCGCAGTTCCTGGATGGTCAGGTCGAGTCGTTCGGCGAGATGGGTGCCGCTCTCGAAGAACCCTGACCATGGCCCATCGTGCAGCAAGTTGTAGGTCAGCACACGCAACGGGCCAGGCTGGCTTTGAGCTTGGACTGCCGCCGGTTCATGAATCAGAGCCGTCAGCAGAACAAAGACGACCCACAACGGCAGGAGGATCCATCGTGTCGTAGGAGAGGCAGAGCGGCTATAGGTCGGAACCGGTGAGCTGGTTGTAGACATCCATCGACTCATAGACGGCCGGGGAATCCCCGAGTAGGCAACGATGCCGTTATACGATATCGTCAGAGCATGCGATGGTGGATGATTATACTCTTGTCATTTGGATATGTCTTATCCGCGTCGGCGGCGGATGTCACGCCTCCGTCCCAATCGCCTCCATCAATAACCTCTCCCGACACTTCAACGGAGAAGTCACAGCCGGATGGTCCCCCGAGTATGAGTGACCCAGGGATGGTGAAACAGCCTGAGACGGTTCCTCATCCGGATTCTGTCGCCACTCCGCCAGTGATCGACCCCAAGATGGCCGTCGATCCTGAAGCGAGGACCGAAGAGGAGCGACATCCCATGCTCCCTCCTCGGCAAGCTTCGCCGCCGAGACAGGAGGCACGATAGAGACTATGTCCATCAGTCCTGATGCTCAACAAGACATGAAGGACATGGTGGTGGCCGGATGTCGTGTACAGTTGGTCTTTCAGCGACAGGAGTCCGACAAATGGAGCGGGCAAGGAACCGTGCGTTGCGGGTTAGACGAGAATGCCGCCGAACGATCGTTTCGGACCGGCTCATATGGCACGCGTGACGAGGTGGAAGAAGAAGCGCTGAGACGAGTGGCCGATTTGTTGGGAAACAATGTCGATCGGAACACCAGTCGAGTGAATAACTGGAGCTGATACGGGAGAGGAACTCAATGCCGATGATCGGACAACTGATCCCGGAAGGGACCTATCAGGCTTATCATCGAAACGAAATCCAACCGATAGCGTTGCGGAGTTACCAAGGGCGTTGGCTGGGGTTGGTGTTCTATCCCGGTGACTTTACGTTCATCTGTCCGACCGAGCTCGAGGACCTGGGCATGTTGTACCCGGAGTTTCAGAAGCTGAATGCGGAGGTGCTGGGCATCAGTTCGGATTCCGTGTACGTGCATAAAGCCTGGCGCGACACGTCTCCCGCGGTCAAAGATTTGCCTTTTCCGTTGGTCGCCGATCCTGGAGGACGCTTGGCCCAGCGGCTTGGCGTCTATCTCCCGCAGGACGGAGTGGCACTGCGGGGCAGCTTTCTCTTTGATCCGGACGGGAAGCTGTGCGTCTATGAGGTGCATAATAATTCCATCGGGCGTAACATGGAAGAGCTGCTTCGCAAACTGCAGGCCGCTATCTTCGTTCGCGACAACGGTGGTGTCGAAGTATGCCCGGCAGGATGGAAGCCGGGTGAAAAGACCTTGAAACCAGACCTCGATCTAGTCGGGAAAATCTGATGCGCGAGGGAACCATGGATTCGATGGGCAGAAGATCGTTCGTCCTCATCGTCGGGATAGGCCTCGTGACCTGCCTCGGTTGCATACCGAAGGAGACTCAAAACTCTCTGGCTCAACATACGGGACAAGCGGGGAGCACCATCGTGAGAACGGAGCCTCCCTACCATCATTCTCCCAATACTGCCGGTAACATCGTGGCCCCGCCAGGAAATCCGGCAGGGAATCCTGCCGGATCGCCTCCCATCATTAACGGCACGGAGAATCAGTCTGCCGGATGGCCGGCAGGGCGGTAACCTTCTGCTTGCAAAATCTCCGTGCGTGCTCCTTGCACCGACTTTTCAGCCGATGCTAAGATCTGGCTCAGTCTTCACTCGCCTCGTGGAGTGCTATGCCGAATATCACGTTGCTCGTGTCGCCGAGTTGTGGAGCCTGTCCTTCCGCGAAGAGCCTCTGGAAGCAGTTGCGTGTGAAGTACAGCTTCTCTTATCGCGAAGTAGATATCACCACAAAGGATGGACAGGAACTGGCTGACCGCCATTCTGTCAGAGCCGTCCCGGCAACGATCATCGACGGACGGTTGACCTTTGTCGGGGTGCCGAGCCGAGAAAGCGCGGAAAAGGCCATTCAATTGAAGATCAAACAACGGGAAGGGTAGGGACGCCATGGATGAAGATGATATTGAACTGCCGGTCCTTCCTAGAATCGATAAGGGGCCTCCCCCGGATTGTCCGATCTGCGGCGATCCCATGTCCTTCATCGACGGCGATTGGGCCTGTGTCGATTGCAACGGCGAGCTCTTGGGACCAGAGACCGGGTAGCGTACAATGACCCGCTATGTTGCGGGTCGTCACCGGTCAGTTTCATCCGGATCTTGAATCGGCTCTCGTCGATCGCCTTACGGGTCTCACGGCAACGGATCCCCTAGCGCCCCTTGCGATCTTCGTCCCTTCAAAGCCCCTCGCCGCTCGCCTTCGCACCTTGTTTGCGGTCGGACGGCGATTGTCGCTTCTGAACATCCACATCATGACTTTTCATCAGGTCGCTTTGCGGCTGGCGGAAGAGGTGCGAGTCGATCACCCCTTACCACGAATTGTAGATGAGCTGTTTTTCGAGCAATTGGTCCGCCACATTGTCCGCAGCCAGCTCTCCAGCCAGGCTCCGTTACAACGAATCGGACAATCTTCCGGGACATGGGGCGCGCTCTGGGCGACGATTCGCGACCTGAAGGATGCCGATGTCGATCCAGAACAGGCTCTGCAAGGTCTCCGTGATGGTTATTTTGAAGAAGAGGACCGGGAGTGGCTTGGCGCCCTCATTTCCCTGTACGCGGGGGTAAAGGAGGCAGGCAAGGCACTCGGGGTCGGAACACAAGACGATCTGGCCGAAGCGCTTATTCCCTTTGTCCTGACATCCTCATTCCTTCAGTCGTTGAAGGAGGTCTTCTATTACGGGTTCTATGACCTGACGCAGGTGCAGCTGTCGTTCTTTGAAGCGGTCAGCCGAGCGAAAAGCACCACGTTATTTTTCCCTTTGGAGGATGACTCTGCCTATGGGTTCGCCCGGCGATTTTTCGACCGCTACATCCAACCGCTGGTGGTGTCGGAGGAAACCACGATCCGATTGAAACACCGACTCTCCACCGTGGCCTCGCCTTCTGTCCACCTCACTGTACGGAGTACGATTGGGGCAGAGGAAGAACTGGCGACCACCTGCCGCGCCATCCTCGATCTGGTCGAAACGAACGGGTATCGATTTGACGAGATCGGCGTCACCGCTCGTACGCTCGATGCCTATAGCCCGTACCTCCAGTCGATCTTCGATCGTCATCGAATCCCGTTTCGTACGACCGCCTCGCGGCCGTTGATACAGGAACCGATCTGCAAACTCGTCTTGCAGCTGGCCTCCCTCCCGTTGAACGATTGGTATCGCACATCAGTGCTCGATGTTGTGACATCTCCCCTCCATGCCACCGATTTGTATGAGGAGTGGTGTGAGTCATACCGGCCCGAACAGTGGAAGCTGCTCGTTCAAACCCTCCATATCACTCACGGAGTCGAGGAGTGGAAACGGTTGGAGCGGGCAAGTCAAGCATCGATCATCCTCGATGGCGAGGAAAGTCCGGTCGAGGCTCCGACCATTGCACCGGAAGTGACCGGTTTGCTCTGGCAGGTGGTTTCACAGCTCATCCAAGACTGTTCGGGCTTGCCGTTGAGAGGGGCGATTGGGCAGCTGGTCACGGCTTGTCGAGGTCTCGTTGAACGGCATCTGCGTCGCCTTGAGACGGCGGCATCGACCGCCGAGGAGGGTGTTCAGCTTGCGCGCCAAGCCATGACATGGGATGCGCTCGATCACATGTGGATGACCCTCATGGAATTGGAGCCGCTCAACGAGGACATGACATGGGCCGAATTCGTCGAATTGCTGACGCATACCTTCGAGCGGACGGCGAAGCCGTTACACCATGGCTCCTCACAAGGGGTGACGGTGTGCGACGTCATGGCGGCTCGAGGGGTGCCGTTCAAAGCCTTGTTCGTCCTAGGCCTGAACGAAAAAGTCTTTCCCCGCGCTATCCGAGAGGACGCGTTCTTACGGGATGGCCACCGGCGTGTCCTCGATGCCACGCTTGGGTTTAAGATCGATGAGAAGCTGGCCGCTTACGGAGAAGAGACGTTGCTCTTTCACCTGTGTTGTCAGGCTGCTTCTCACCGGCTGTACCTGTCTTATCAACGGGCCGATGAATCGGGACGCATGCTGGCTGCCTCTCCCTATCTCGGGCAAGCCCGTCGTCGATTCAGCCAAGATGAGCGGCCGATAGACCTCGTCCCTCGACGCCTGACCGATCGCGTGTTGCAGCGGCCGACGATCAAACTGTTCCTCCCACCGGAAGAATTGACTCAGTGGTTGGCCATCAACGGGCAAGATCCGACCGATCTGGTACAAGCGCTCGGACGTGATGCGGAAACACTCCGCCATGCGGTGTCGGCCCTGGAACGTATCGAGGAGGACGGTACCGTACTGAACCTCTTCGACGGGATCACGGGAATGGTTGAGCCTCATTGGGCGCGGATCATCGAACGGGGTCTGGCCCCGACGCCGCTCGAACGGTATGCGCGCTGTCCGTTTCAATATTTCACCACGGATGTGCTGCGACTCGAACCGAGCCGCGTTGTGGTGTCGCAGGAGCCGGATGCGGCATTGGTCGGCACACTCTGTCACGCGTCATTGCGGCGCATCTATGAACAGCTTGTGAAGGAGGGGTGGCCGGTCGAACCGGTGGCCGGTCAGACGGTAGAGCAGACGATCCGCGGATCGGTGGAGCAGGCGGCGGCGGACTTAGAGTCACAGCATCGGACGGGCCACTATCTGCTATGGGAGTTGGCGAAAGAACTGATCGCGACATTGGTGAAGGCGGCGGTGGAAGCGGATGAAGCGGAACAGCATGAGCATGCGTACCTGCCTGTCGCCTTTGAAGTGAATGGAGAAGGAGCGGTTCCCGGCATTCTCGACGAAGGGTTGCTGAAGGTTCGCGGCCGCATCGACCGGCTGGACCGACACCGCACTTCCGGAGCACTGCGTGTGCTCGACTACAAATTCAAAGTCGGCTCGGCAATGAAACCGGAGGATCGGAATCTGGTTCAATCGGCGATCCGTGGGTATCGGCTCCAACCGCCGCTTTACAGTCGTCTCACTGTTCCGGGTCTGCCGACACCGAGCCAGGTGCAGTTCCTGTTTCTCGCTCCCCAGTGGCCGACGGCCATCAGTCGTTCGACGTTTGAGGCGGCGTCCAAGTCGTCCGATGCCGACACCATGATCTGGCACACGATCAGAACGTTGGTCGACGGCATACGCGCCGGCCGGTTCTTCATTTTTCCTGACGGCTATTGCGACGGCTGTGACTTTCGTGTGGTCTGTCGCCGGGAACATGCGCCGACGTGGTGGAGAGCGTATCGGGCGGCCGAGCCAAAAGCACTCAAGATGCTTCGCACGCAAACGATTGCCGATGACTGAGGATTGTCACATATCGGATCGCGCGGCTCGAGAGTCGGCCGAGACGATCTTCGATCGCAACGTCGTGGTCGTGGCGGGAGCCGGAACCGGCAAGACCACCTTGCTCGTGAATCGTCTCGTGCATCTGTTGATGAAAGAACCCGCTCCGATCCGTATCACACAGGTCGTCGCTCTGACCTTCACCAACAAGGCGGCGACTGAAATGAAGGTGCGACTGCGCGAACGACTGGCGGTGCTTGCCCGGCCGGCAACCGATGCGGTGCCGCCGAGCGACGGAGGAGCCGTCTCGTGCCGCGATCTCCAGTTACGCTATGGATTGAGCATCGACGAGATCGTTACACGCGCTCAGGCAGGCCTCAACGACATTGAAAAAGCCCAGATCGGCACTCTCCATAGTTTTGCCGCGCACCTGCTGCGCCTTCATCCGCTGGAAGCCGGGGTCGATCCCGATTTCAAGGAAGACGACGGCTCACGATTTGAAGAACAATTCGCCGCCGCTTGGGAGTGCTGGCTCGATCATGAATTGAGCCGGGCCGGACAGCACCATCTTCTCTGGCGAGCGATCTTGTCGGCGACTACTCTCGAGTCGCTCAGAACGTTGGCGCGGTCGTTGTGCGGCGAATTGGTCGATCTCGACGCTGTACAGCGGCAACTCGCTTCGACAGCGATGACTCCGGCCCTCTCGAACTGGATTCGGAACATGGGTGACCGAGCGGAGCAGCTCTTGAAAACGTATGACCGGCCGAAGCGCCGCAAGGCGGAGCACATGTTGGCGGCGGCGGCGGCGGTGATGCGACTTGTGTCCGACAGCGGATTAGCTGGTCGGCGAAATGTGACGGCCGAAGAACGGGAATGGCTCGACAAGGATCTTGGAAACACGGTGGCTGGATGGGAGAAGGGCGATTTTAAAGAGGCCGCTTGGCTCATCCAGAGCGCGCAACAGCTTCTGTTGGTCGACCATGCATTCTGGAACGATCTTCTGACTCTGCTCATTCCGGTGGTGCGGAACATTCGTGAAACTTTTTCGCGGCAGGGCCGACTGTCGTTTGACGGGCTGCTGGCACGGGCACGGACCCTTCTCTTCGAACATCCGTCCGTCCGTGAACGGATCAAGCGGGAGTATCGAGCCGTGTTGGTCGATGAATTCCAAGACACGGATCCCGTGCAGTACGAAATCATCCTCGCGGTTTCCGAGCGGCAAGGCAGCCACGCGATCGACTGGTTCGAGATGGGTCTCGAACCGGGGAAACTCTTTATTGTCGGAGATCCCAAACAGTCGATCTATGCCTTTCGGCGTGCCGACATCGAAGCCTTCGACCGAGTCGTAGAAAAGGTCGTGACTGAAGGAGGAGTGGCCCACACGTTGACGACGAACTTTCGAAGCGATGCGGCGGTTTTGGAACCGGTGAATGACGTCTTCGATCGACTGTTCGAACGGAAGCCGTTGGTTCAGCCGGCGAATGTTCGTCTGGAAGTGCGGCCACGGAGACGCCCGGCCTCGATCGAGCCGGGAGTCCGTCTCAGCGTGACCGCCCCGGGCGGCGAAGATGAGACATTCGATGCCGCCGGGGCGACAAGAGCCGAGAGCGAAGTGCTGGCTCGCTGGTTGACCGATGAGGTCCTGAACCAGCCGTCAGTGAAGCCGGGCCACGTGGCGTTGTTGTTCAGAAAACTCACGCAAGCCGATGCGTATCTCGATGCCTTGCGCCGGCACGGCATCGCCTACACCATTGAAGGGGAAAAACACTTCTATCGTCGCCAAGAGGTGATCGATCTCGTGAACCTGTTGCGGGTTTTGGATCATCCGCATGACGAGATCGCCCTGGCCGGCATTCTTCGTTCACCCCTGGGAGGGCTGTCGGATCGGGATCTCTATGAGCTCAAGCAGGCGGGGCATTTCAATTATCTCCGCGCGGCACGTCTCGAGGGATGGCCCCATTCTCGCGCCACGCCTGTTCGGCAACTATACGAACATCTGGCTTGGCTTCATCGTGCTATCGCGGTTCTTCCATTGGCGGAGACCATCGAACTGATATTTGACCGATTGCCGGTTCTCGACCTGGCTGCGGCGTCGCTCCATGGCGAGCAAGCCGTGGCGAATCTTATCAAAGTCAAACAGACGGCTGCGTCATTGGCGGACCGGCCTCACATGACGATGAGCGGATTTGTAGAAATCATGATCGCCCGGATCGAAGAACAACCGGATGAATCGGAGAGTCCTCTCGCCGAGGAGTCGCTCGAAGCCGTGCATGTCTTGACGATTCATAAGGCCAAAGGGTTGGAATTTCCCATCGTCGTGCTGCCGGGCCTCCATCAAGGGGCCGGACGAGAGCGGGGTACGCAGCAGGTCGCTTATGACTGGTCGAGCGGAACGTATGGGCTTTCCTTGGACCGACATCGGTCCCTCGGCTCGTTGTTGGTTCAGCACAAGCTGCGGGTGCGTGAAGAGGCGGAACGCCGCCGTGTCCTCTATGTGGGAATGACCAGGGCCAAAGAGTTGTTGCTGCTGTCCGGTGGGATCACCACCCGTTCGGTCGGCGAAACGGTGTTCGACCTGCTCCGGAACATCGGAACGGGAGAGATCGGGGCGTCCTCGACGGAGGCCTTGAAGGTAGGCGACAGCGTGGTTCCCCATCGAGTCATCAGAGCGCCGGAGCGAAAATGGCCGCGGCGGCGTTTGGACAGAGTGGCCGATGCGGCCTTGATTGATCTGCAAGAGATTGTCGAACGGTGGGAGAAAAGGACCACCCGATGGAACGAGGTGCGCGAGACCCCACATCACCTGACACCGACGACGTTGGGGAAACGAGAGCGGTGGGTTATACAAAAGACCACGCCGGTCCGGCCGGACGTGGAGACGGCACGGTTGACCGGCGTGGTGGCTCACCGAGTCCTCGAACGGTGGGACTTTTCGCAGGACTCCTCTGGATTATTTGTTCACGTTGCCTCGACCATTCAGGCGCTGCTCGGGACGGCTGATCAGTCTCTGGCTGGTGCGGTTGCCGAGTCCGTGAACGATCTACTTGCCATGTTCAGTCGATCGGAAGCCTACGCGCGCCTCCGTTCATCCCACATCCTCGGCCGAGAGGTCCCATTCGTCATGCCGTGGGGCGATCGGCAAGTCATGGAAGGCGTCATCGACATCCTCTACCGGCTGAATGGAGAGATCTGGATAGCCGACTATAAGACTGACGCGATATCGGCCGAGCAGGCAACGGCTCGGGCCCAACAATATCGTCCGCAAAGTGAGGTCTATAAAGCCGCTGTCAAACAGACCCTGGGGACTGAGCCGCGGTTGCACTGTCTGTTTCTGCGGTGTGGAGCGGCAGTAGAATTATGATGATCAGGGACAGTTGAAATGGCCGGACGGAAGCATATCTCATCTGAAGATTTTGCACGGCTGGTTCAGCAGGCGATCGCCGACCTGCCGCCTCCCTATGCCAAATTGATGGAATCCATCGCGGTCGTCGTGGAGGAAGAACCGCCGCAAGATGTGTTGGAGGAGCTTGATCTCGACAAAGAAGACGACTTGCTCGGCCTCTATCAAGGCCAGCCGTTGACGGCTGATTCGTTCTTCAGGCCAGGAGGGGAGCCCCCGCCACAAATTTCCATCTATCGCGGACCGATCCTTCGTTGTTGTGAAAGTCCTGAAGAAGTCGTGCAGGAAGTGCGTGATACCGTTGTCCATGAATTGGGCCACCATGTGGGTCTCGACGATGACGACATGCCGTACTAAATCAAGACGTCTTGAGTGCGTAGTTGTGAATGTTAAGTTCCAAGGTCCAGTCCAAAGAACTAAACACTCACCACTCAAAATTATGAACTATTCTGCCGCATTCTGAGTCCGCAACCGTGCTCGTTGATAGCCTAAGATCAGCATGACGGAGCCGAGGACGATCATGGGCAAGGACAGGATCTGGCCCATGGTAATAGGTCCCAGAATAAAACCCAGGTGTTGATCCGGTTCACGGAAGAGTTCGACGATCAGTCGACTGAGGCCGTAGCCGGTAATGAAGCTCCAGAAGATCGTGCCGGGTGGGGTTGGACGTCGATCGATCCACCATAGCACGGTGAACAACACGAAGCCTTCCAGCACGGCTTCATACAGTTGAGAAGGGTGGCGGCACATAGGCCCACCGGCCGGAAAGACCATGCACCAGTCCACGTCGGTGGATCGACCGAAGAGTTCACCGTTGATGAAATTTCCAATCCGACCGCAACCCAAGCCGATCGGTGTGACGCCGGCCGCCAGGTCCGCGACCGTATAGACGGGAATCCCCCGTTTTCGGCTGAACCAGATCAGCGCGATAACCGTCCCGAGGAGCCCTCCGTGGAAGGACATGCCTCCTTCCCAGACCGCGAGGAGCTTCAGCGGATTCTGGCTGTAGTACGAAAAGTTGTAAAAGAGTGTGTAGCCGATCCGCCCACCGAGAAATACGCCGAAGGCGGCGTAGACGACCATGTCATAGATTTGATCCTTCCGGATTTCCAACCCTTTGTGTGTGACTTTGCGTTGAATGAGGAAGTACGCCGCGGTCAGGCCGATCAGATACATCAACCCATACCAGCGGAGCTGAATGGGGCCAAGTGCGACGAGCACGGGGTCGATATTTGGGTAAGGGATAGCGGCTAGCGGACCCATGAATCGGCTTCCCGAACAATCCTTTCCGAGACAGCGTCGTTAGATCGAAAGGAACACAAAGATTGAATCATCTTCCGCATCTTTACGGGCTCGGCAAAACTTGCCGCAGGATAATACGGGGGCTTACGTATCAATGCAAGCTCGACGAAGATTAGAAGCTGCTAAACTACTGGCGCAGGAGAATCGGCTTCCATGGCTGATTTCCAAGGACGGGTGGATGGAAAGTGTTGGCTTTCTGAAACGACTGTGCCCCGTTCTGTCGATAAAATGAGACCAAAAATTAGTCACTTCTCATTGACAAAAAAAGTCCTGAGCGATTTTTCCGCGGAAAATGGATTCCCTGCGAGCATTCCGATCCTGGCACAGAGCATGCTGAAAGACCTGGACGATAGGGAGAGTTCCTAAACGATCTTCCGGCTCATTCACCATCATGAGGAGGTTCATCATGTCGGAGCAGGGGAATCAGGTCGCCAAGGCAGCAGCACTCATTGCCGGTGGGGCGGTCATCGGAGCGGGACTCGGGCTCCTCTTCGCTCCGCAGACCGGTGCGGAAACTCGTCGGAACATCGGCCGCTATGCCCGCAAGGCCCAGGTGCAGACCAGCCGGTGGGGCCGCGCGGTCAAGTCGGGCGTAGAAGAGGTGTTGAACCGCAAACCTGCACCGGAGAAGGGGCGTGAAGACCAGCGGCCGCAACTCGCCGCAGTGTTGAACTGACCTCCTCGACGATCATCGGTGGCAGTCACCCCGTCGCTCTCCTCCGTCGGCACGGGCTGACTGCTATCGATGGTCCGAGGGGATCTGAATACTGATGGCCCCCGCCAGTTCTCCTGCCCGAGCCCCTTCTCTCGGATAGCCGGAAATATCAAGGATGCCCTTGGGGCTTCCATGACAGGTGAGACAATCTTCCGAATAGTAGATCGGCATCACGGTTCTGAGTAACCGTCCACCGTCGACCCATTCGACCACCGGAGCGCTGGGCGGCGGTTCGTTCGCAAGCCGTTTCAGGACCGTTTCCTCATATGCGTCCGGAGCATTCTTCAAATTCCGCGGGTCGAGAGTCGTCTGCTTCATCGTGACCTTCGATTGCTTCGAGAATTTCCGGGCGGCCTGGCTGCCGAACGAGGCGGGTATAAAATTTTTGTATCCGATTCCTCGTTGATTGATCACCAACTGAGCGTCTGCCACGACCTCTTTGCTCGCGAGAAGCAGCATGGTCAATAGATTTCTTGTCGGAGAAGGCAGCCGGGAAGGAGGATGCTTCAGATCAATATGGCTCTGCTGAAAAAACTCATCAAGGACCAGTCGTTCAAAGACCTCGGGCGTGAATCCTTTATCGCCTTTACCCGGGTCGTTGATCAATGATTGATTCCGCTCGATGACGACACGCCCCGCATTCAGAAACGTCGCCAGGAGTTGGGCAGCCTGTTCGCTGTCTTTTTGTGAGGTTTGCGCAAAGACGCTCTGGGACCACATGAGTAGGAAGACCAAGCTCAGCGATAGACATGTCTTTGAGACAGCGATCATGAGCACCTCAGCTTTCTCATTGTCCCCCCGCCAGACGGCATTGTCCTTGATCATAATGCTGGGGAACTTGCGTCACCTCCAGGGGCAGTCCCTCGCTCGTCGCCCGCCGAGTAGGGGCGTATTCCGCTTCAAGCCATCTCCGACGCATGTGCTTCAGTCGACCCGACTCTTCGAGACGAAACAACAGGTTGTTCAAGAACCATTGTAACCGCCTGTGGTCGTCGCTTGTCACGATGGAAAGATCCTCACGAGTCAGAACCAAGGGGGTGCCGTCGATGTGCGTCAAGAGCCGCCAATCTTGCCAGACTCGTTTCGTCACGTACTCGAGGATGGAATGGTTGGTCAGGATAACGTCGATATTCAGGTCCTTCGTTTCGATCGAGGCGGGAAGTGAATCGCAGATGACCATGCGGATGTGCTTGAGGTTGGCTTCGGCGTACAGGTGAGAGGATCGTCCCTTCTGTACGGCGACGGTCAATCCGGCAAAGCCTTCCTGGATCGCAGTCAACGTATCCGCCTGTCCGCTCTGCTTTTGAAATGGCTTCAGGACTCGCTCCGCTACTTCAGGCTTTTGAATGATGGCTGCGACACCGTCTTCATGAAAATAGGGCGGGGAAAACCACAGGCCCGGCGGCCTTGCGCCGGGGACGGTTCCGCTGACGGAGGAGACGAAGAGATCGAGTTGTCCTTCGTTCATCTTGATGAACAGATCAGGAAATCGAGTCACGTGCAAGGTCGGAACAACGGGGCTGGTTCTGCCGCAATGAGCGGTGAGCGCATCGGCTATTTCTCGGATGAGTTCGACATCCAGGCCTGTGACGCGAATGCCTTCGTCGGTGTACACGGCGGGAAAGACAAATGGTCGGAACGGCTCGACGGAAATGCCGACACGTAGCCGCGCGCGCGAGCAGATCGACGACAATTCATCATGGGTCAGCGGGTGTATGAGCTCTACGGCATCATACACCAGCCCGCATCCATGCAGAGGGACGCCCAGCGTCGTCAGGACCAGCAAAACGAGAAATCTTTTGATGGCGTACAGGCTCACGCCGCATATCCTCCATGTCTTGATATGTCGTCATGACCAAGAGTCATCGGTTTAAAACCGAACGCCTATGGTGAAGAGCCATTGTCGTGACAAGTCGGACTTGCCCTGGAAATCGATCTCGAATCTGGTGTACTGAAGGCCCATATCGACGGAAAACCCCTGGGCGACAGGAAATCGTACGCCGATCTGTCCTCCGTACAGGTAACCTGGTGAAAGAGCTCCTCTTCCCGGCAGGGTTCCCCCCAGCATCGCCCCGACATACGGTACCGCTCGGTGCTCCAACGGTCCGAAAAGCACGTGTCGCAAGATGCGACTGATCGGCTTGCCGCTGGGAAAATCCAACAAGTCGATGAAATTGTTCCAACGCGGGTTCGCATACAAAGAATGTTGGTCGGTGATAAAGGTAGGTGTATGGTGACTGTAATATTGGTAGATGCCTCTCAGTTCGATGGGGCCATAGCGAAGTGCGGTAATTCCGGCTTGAACGGCGATGATTCTGCGGGTGGGCGCAAAGGAGCGATCGTTGAATGACACGTCGAAACTGAACGGGCGAAGCGGCAAGATATCGAGAACCGCCTCTTGGCCCACCGCTTCAATCGGCAGCGCCATTGCGAGGGCGAAAGTACCCACCACGTACCATGAAATGTGCCTCCGCAGCGAGCCACCTCCCTCTCTCGCATCGCTTTACCGATACCGGTCGCTTGTCATTCGCATTGTAGCGTAACCGCAGTATCTTTTTCATGGTGGCCGGCTCGCGACGGGCCGCTAGAAAATTGGCGGTGTGCCATCGTCGCTGTGTTAAAATCGCTCTCTTGCCGGAGTGGCGGAATAGGCAGACGCAAGGGACTTAAAATCCCTCGGGTCCAAAAGGCCCGTACCGGTTCGATCCCGGTCTCCGGCACCACGTAACGCTGAAAAGTCAATACGAGATATGCGTTTCGCATCTTGATGGTCCTTGATTGTGTGAAGTGGTACACAAAAAGGCCGTCAAGTGATACATTTTCCCCCCGCTCACCGACCTAGCATCTAACGCTGCTTGCTCCAAGCCACGCTTCAATTCTGCGATTCGCTCTATGTTAAACGTATTTCGATCTACTCTGGTAAATGGTTGACTGACTAATGGCGGTCTATTGCCTGTATGTGGGACACCATCAGCCAGGGCATCGACCAGTAGAATGTGATGAAGCAATCCTGTGTAATCACTATACGCAATCACACAGGGTTACCTTCATGGCTGACGTTGGGTTGTTGCTTGGGTTGGGTAATGGGCGGCAAGGCGCCGTCGCGGTACTTGCCACCGCTCGGATACCTATCGCCCGCAATTGTGCAGCGGAAATAACCAGATATACTTTGCTGATGAAATCTACAAAATACAATCTTTGGCAGGACGATAACGGGGCGTGGCGTGGCTATCTGGAGGGATACCCGCAGTATGAGATCGATGGAGAGTCGTTCCAAGAACTGCAGGGTAAGCTATGGCAATTGCATCAGGAGCTCACTGCTGATGAAGTCGAACAAGAACAGAACCAGCCTGAACGACAGCTCTTCGAGCGCAGGGAAGACCCTTCGTCACCCGCTAGGGTACCCCGCCCCATGTCGCATGCTCAAATCAAGCGAAGGGCACGGGTAGAGCAACTCATGTTTGCCTTGATCAGCAATCCATGAATGCGACGAATGCACCCTTAACGTGACTTGATAATCCCTTTCATCCCGACCAGCTCAGAAAAGGCCTCTTCAATGATGGCAGGATAAGCCGAGGTACCCCGGGATTATAGTAGAGGCTACTACGTAGAGGCGGTAAATTTTGACTTGGTTCCCTGCTACACTCTCAGATGAGAGCAGCAGAAGTAGAAACACCTCATGTTCCCCGCGTGTTCCCCACAGGCAACCCAGACGAGAAACCCGGCCTGCATTGCTCAGAGAACGGCTGATAAAGGGTTTTGGAGTTTCACGAAACTGTGTCTCTATCTGCCTTGGGAAACTTCTCAGCAAGCGCCGATAGGTAGTATTGGATAAAGGCCACTTCCATCGGCGTCAGTTCTTCTGCCTTCACACAGTACCCAAGTAGGCGTTCGGACGAGGTTGCGAATTGCTGTAACTCTTCACGTATGGAATTACAGATATTCCCGTTTTCCATGTCCGGTACCCTCCTGTATTAGGTGTGTGTGACGGCAATGATAAGCACTTGTCCGTGACGGTCAAGAGGGCGAAATAAAGGAGGGGAGAGTGGTACACAAAATTTCACTCTTTGACTGTAAGCCGTTGCAGGTGGTACAAAATTTCCCGCCAGTGTGGTACACAATTTCCCTTTTCAGAAAGTACCCCACTGATAAATCAAGGACTTCTGGACCACTGGGGTCGATCTTCTCCCCCGCGTTCCGGCACCAGCCATTGAGGATACCGTATCTGCCGCGAATGAATGTAATGAGGGATGCATGGATACAAAAAGCATTGTGATGTTTGTCGGTGGGGTAACGGCCCTACTTTTGGTGATTGGGATCGGGGCATGGGTGATGACGGCGCCTTTGGAAGCGGGAGTAGCAGAAACGAAACGGTGTAATGACTATGTGGTTGAGTTAGATCAGGTGAATAAGTACAAGTGGTTTTGGACGCCCTATCATCAGCGCATGGCGTTCAACACCTGCATCACCAAGAAAATAGGCCAGTAGAAGTAGTCGGCACTCATTCTCGTTCGTCACACCAGTCGCCGGGAGTTCTCTTCCAACACACGCATGAGCTGATGGTGTATGCCTCCCATTCGTGTCTTCCGCCACGGTGTCTTTCGAATTCTCCTTGCGTTCGCATTGTTACAGCTGTGGAATCCTGTGCCACTGTTCGCGGAATGGCTGCTCGTCGATAGGAACGACAAGGCGAAAATCTATGTTGATCCGGAAAGCATCCGCCGGAACGGCGAAGTGGTCAGCGTCTGGGTGTTGGATGATCTCAAGACGGCCCAGAACAGAGGGTTGAGCACGTTCTTATCCACTCGTGCCCAGGAAGAACACGATTGTTCACAAAAACGCTTTCGCCTTGTGGCGATTGAGCGGTTTGCCGGAAATATGGGGACCGGTAACTCAATCTATAAAAAGTCAGGTGAGTCACACTGGGCCCCCATCCCACGTGAGAGCATGGCGCAATCAGTTTGGAAATATGTGTGTGGGAAGAAGTGAGCGCACAGGGGGATGCCAGGTTCTCGGAGAGATCATGCCGGCCTTTGCTGCCCACAGTTCCAGCAGGAGGCAAATTGGCTTTCGTGACGCTCGTCGCAACCTGGGCATGTCCATGAGTCTTGGTTGGATGGCAGCAACACCAGGCCTTCTTCAAGTATTTTTCTTGCCCGATCACAGTCCTCGTCTTGGATGACCCACAGCTCTGGAAACACCTCAGTAAAGGGAATCTCTCCTGCCAGGCTCGACGAACGCTGGTTCTTAATCGTACAGGGGATCCCTGCCTCCTCAAGCCTCTCCTTGCGCATCTCGACTTCGATCAGGTGCTGAGCGACGAAGACCCTTTCCATTGAGAGCGAGTTTCCGCAAGGTTTCTGGATCACTACAACCGACGTAAGCTGGTTTTGACTATTCAACTAGGTTATCATTTTCCAGTATCGAGGTGGAGGAAGGAGCTGCGATAGTGACACGTGCAATGGTGGCAAACGGTAGGACGTGGTTAGAGGCAGATCGAAGCTTTGAAAGAAATAGGGCCAACGCGTTCCAAGGTGAACAAATTTGAAAAGTCCTTCTTAATCAAGATCTCACCTGACCTCCACAACAGTGCCTCAACCTCACAGGTTTTCCGACTATGAAGTCCTTCTGGCACCAGTAGGGTCCTAACTCTCCTGCCCACGAAGAAACGGAATCTCGGCGTCTTGATATATCTTCCCGAATTCCGGAAAAGTAGGACAACTGTAGCGTCCTGTGTAAGGCACAGTTGATTGAGTTTGGCTAAATACAATTTGGGCGACCCTTATGCCGGGACGAAGGGCAAGAGGGGTGACACCTAAATTGGCAAGTTCAAGGGTTATAACTCCTCTGAAGCCTGGAGCAACAGATATTGCCGTCGCAATGACTAGTCCCGTGCGTCCCCACGAGGATCTTGAAGTGACATAAGCGGCTAAATCATTTGGTAAGCAAACGTATTCAATAGATGCGCCAAGCGCAAACTCTCCTGGGTGAAGGTAAATGCTTCCGCCCCGACGTATCGTTACACGCTCTTGGTATTTCTCTAGATCTTCTTCAGCGTTTGCCGACAAAGGATCTATCTTTGGAATATCGGATCGGCGTAAAAAAATAAAACTGAATCCCAACCGGAGATCAACAGATGAGCCCCCAATCTGTGATGGGTCCAATAGTGGGGTGATAACAAGCCGTTTCTTGAGGTCTGGTTCTCTTAGCCTGGTAAGAATTTCGAGTTTAGAAAGCTGACCAGATTTTACTTCGTTTGGCTCCATGCTGAGTAATCCTTGAGCAATTCAATAGTTTCTATAGCCTTAAGGACGAGTCTGTTAATCCGTTCATCATGATCGAGATGCCATTTTATCCCCTGATCAAAGGGTAAGGATATCCTCGCCGTCCGGTAGAACCAACCTGCAGCAATTGCTGATCTAAAATCAGGCGGATTAAGCGAAGAGGCTGTCTTCACTTCATCGGGCGGTATTCCTACAGACAGTCTTTCAAGCAGTTGCCCAATTTCGGTCTCCAATGTTGCTCTTGAATACTGTTGTCCACTGAGCTTAGACTCAAAAAACAGAGGCATTTTGGCTAAAACGGATGGAACGTCTCTATATGCACGCTCTATGAATCCATTTTCGTTTATAATGGCAAGATCGCTGTCATCTCTGGCCAAATCCTTCAAGTGTTCGATTCTTTTTAGCACAGCTTTCCGGATATCAGGGATTGGTGCAGCTCCGTCAATTCCCACAATCAAGGTAACTAGCTCTTCCTTATCTAACCAAGCCAAGAGCTGTCGTATGCGATATCTCCAGGGAGGGTAAAACTGATTTGATTCATCAGGCAAGGCATCCAGAACACTTGTTGAAGCAATGTCTTCCAAAGCAAATAGTGCGCTAATGCCAAGCAGGTAAAATGCTACTGCATCAGAAATCAATTCTTCGAGTGCCCTATAGCGTGCTTGATAAATAATTTGAAAGACACGCTGTCTGGCAGATAGTTCAAATAATGGCGGAAGATTTTCATACTCTGATCCACACCACTTTAAATCTGGTCCGATCAATTGGTTGACATAGGCTACAACGTTTTCGCGATCCTCTTGCTCGAGATAGCGATCTGCCACACGATGCCCAAGCTCATGCGCTATGATTGCATGAAGTAAGACATTGGGATACTCAACTGTTGGTATGCCTATAACGTAAAAGGTAGTCACTCCTTGCATTACCTCTTCCAAAGTGTCGCCAAGAAGTGGTCCTAACATCTTTCTGTAATGGCCAGCTATGTCAAAGACGCTGTAGTTGTAGCTTCTTTGAGCCCTTAGAATAAAAAGCGCTTTTGGCTCAACTTGATGAATGAGATTTTCAACAGGCGCAATCATTGAGGTGGGGATACGATTGGAGGTAGAGCCCTCCAAGTAATGCAGATGTCCGCTGATTATCTTTAGTGAGTGGCAGGCAAATTTCAGGACACGCTCATCGCTGTTTGTTTCCAGCACAGAAATGACTTTAACTACAATGCCTTGAAATATCTTGCCGAGTTTTCGTGGTGCCTCGGTAGGAAAATCTTTTGATAGAATATGAGAAAGCTGATTTTGTATGTTACGTGCTAAGGCATAGCCGAGCTTAAGAAGCTCATCTGGAGTCATGATTCAGGAATACAGCGCATGCGAGGACGAATTGGGGAGAGTTTGAAACGATGAAAGAACGGAATCCGCCACGATCCCAAAGAACGCCTGAGCTTTTCTTAAATCCTCGTTCAGTTGGGGGATTGTATTGGCAGCGCTTAGGTCTGACAAGCCTTGTTCAATTGAGCCCATGAGAGCAACAAGATCCTCAGAAGTTCCTTCCTGTTGCATTCTTTCAAGAGGATTTAATGCAATCCGAAGTGACCTAATAGATTGAGGTGTAACTCCCCCGATGGATTGTCCAGAACTTAACGTCCGTGCACCGCTTAATATTTCCTTAATTGCTTGCAGAGCTGAGCTAATAATTTTTTGGTCAGAACCAGTGATTGAGCCTCCTGTTGGACGATTTAATAATGCAGCTATTTGTGAAGCAAGAATCCCGCACCTAAAGTTTTCTGCTACCTTGTCAAGTTCATAGGTAAGACTCATTGCCTCTTCCTCCTTGGTTGAGGGTGTTTTCTCGCATCAAATTTCTTCAAGTGAGCTTAAGGCAAGAATTGCTATGGTACAGCTTACCACGAAAGACCGCGTCAGAGGTCCCAAGTAACACAGTGCACCCATGGGATGGGAACGCGGGTAACGTTGCAAGATTAAACCCGATGTTAGCTCACTAGTCAACAAAATTATGGTGAGTGCCAAAGGCGCTTCGAATTCCTAATGTATGGTTTCCTTTTACCAGATTCTTCCGAATCCACGGCACACCTTAAATGTCACCGAGAGGCCAAACTGCTTCCACCGGCTATGGCTTTTTGTTTCACCAGCGATAAGGCGTCACTTCTTAAAAACCAGTCTCGGCTCTGTCATGCTTCCCATCGGGACCGCCACAAGCTCCCAGCCGTCGGCTCCAAATTCGTTCAGCTTGGTTTGCATATTCTTGGTGTCGGGGAGCACTTCGACGATGATGTATTGATATCGTTTGGGCTCCTGCGCTTTGGCTGTAAACGGCTCTCCAATGAGAAGCAAGAATCCCAACGCGCTGAGGCTGACACCGGTGATGAACCACGCGAATGAAAGGCGTACGTTCTGCATATCTCACCTCTTTTGTTCTAGGTTACGGATGTGCCGCTCGCCAGTTTTTGCCGATGCCCAGATCCACCTTGAGCGGCACTGAAAGACCGAGCTGTTTACCGACTCCTTCCATCTCGCTTTTCACCAGCCGTTTCGCTTCTTCCAAGTCATGGTCCGGCACTTCGAAAATGAGCTCGTCGTGGACTTGGAGTATCATCTTCACGTGCGGCAGTTCCTGATGAAGTGTCTTATGGACGTTGATCATAGCCACTTTGATCAGATCCGCGGCCGAGCCTTGGATGGGGCTGTTCACCGCCATACGTTCGCCGAAGCCGCGCTGCACCGGATCATTACTCTGCAGCTCAGGAATCGGCCGGCGGCGGCCAAGGATCGTCGTGGTGTAGCCTTTCTCGCGTCCTTCGGCGATGTTCCGATCCATCAACGCCCGCACGGCGGGGAATCGCTCAAAGAAGGTCTCGATGTATTGCTTGGCCTCGGCCTGGGGCACCCCCAAGTTCTGGGACAGGCCGAAGGGGCTGATGCCGTAGACGATGCCGAACACGACGGTTTTCGCGGCGCGGCGCATATCTCTGGTGATTTGACTGGACGGTCGACTGAAAATTTCCATGGCCGTGGCCATGTGGATGTCTTCTTCTTTTGCAAAGACAGACAGCAGACGAGGATCTTGAGACAGATGCGCCAGAATGCGTGGCTCGATCTGGCTGTAGTCGGCGCAGAGGAGTTCATGGCCCTTGGGAACGATGAAGGCTTCGCGGATGCGCAGGCCGTAGTCGCCTTTCACGGGGATGTTTTGGAGATTGGGATCGGTGGACGAGAGTCGTCCGGTTGCGGCGACGGTCTGGTTCAAGGACGTATGAAGCCGTTTCGTTTCGGGGTGGACCAGCTCCGGCAGCGCATCGACGTAGGTCGATTTGAGTTTGCTGAGACTTCGGTAGTTGAGAATTTGCGCCGGCAATTCATGTTGAGCGGCCAGCTGCGTCAGTGTATCTTCATCGGTTGAATAGCCGGTCTTTGTTTTGCGTACCGGCTTCAAGCCGAGCTTTTCGAAGAGAACGGTCGCCAGCTGCTTCGGTGAATTGATGTTGAACTCTCCGTCGGCCAACCGGGTGATGGTTTCCATCATACGGTCGAGTTCCCGTTCGAGTTCTTCGCTCAAGTGACGGAGCCCTTCGACGTCGAGCAAGAATCCGTTCCGCTCGATGTCTGCCAGGACCGGGACAAGCGGCATTTCGACCTCTTGAAACAGGCTCAGACTGCCTTGTTCTCGCAGCCGATCCTGCATGAGCGGTGTGAGTTGGGCGATCACCGCCGCGCGTTCGGCGGTGTGCTCCTGGGACGCGGTTTCGATCTCAAACAACGATGCCGGCGGAGGTGGATCCTTTGTTTGCGTGCCAAGTCGATGGTTGAGGAGCTCAAGCGCCAGGGTGTCGAGATGATGATCCCGTCGATTGGGATTCAGGAGATAGTCGGCGATCATCGTGTCAAAGTATGGCCCCACGAGAGCAAGGCCGATTCGATGGAACCCCAGGAGCGTCTGCTTCAAGTCATGCCCCGCCTTCAGTCGCGTGGTTTCGTGAAAGAGGGCGGTAAGTGGTCGCATGTAGGCACGTACATCGAGCGGAGCGAAGGCAGTCCGTTCTTCAGACGACAGCGCGATACCCTGCACGTCGGCTCGTACGCCGGGTGAACCTGAGAAAAGACATTGGATGGCGATGGTCTGGTTCTCGTTCAGCCGTGCGACGAAAGCCTGTGCCGTCGCCTCGCTATCAAGGGTTTCCACCGAAGTCTGATGAATCGAAGTTTGCGGCGCGGCGGGTTGGATGGATTTCAACAGCGTCGTGAATTCCAGCTCTCGAAGTAGCTCGGCGAGCCGGTCGTCGTGCGGTGGCTTGATCCGTAGAGCCTCGAGATCGTAGTCGATAGGACAATCGGTTTGGATCATGGCGAGGCGACGGCTGAGTCGGGCGTTGTCGGCCTGTTCGAGCAACAGCGTTTTGGTCCGGGGGGGCGTGACCTCTTCAACCCGCTGGAGCAGCTCTTCGATCGTCCGAAACTGACCGATCAGTTTCGTGGCCGTTTTTTCCCCAATGCCCTTCACGCCCGGGATGTTGTCGATGGTATCGCCCATGAGACCCATCACCTCCGGAACCAGCGCCGGCTCGACGCCAAACCGCTCCCGACACTCTCGCTCGCCGATCCATTTGTCCTTGACCGGATCATAAATCGTCACGCGGGGGGTGAGCAGCTGGAACATGTCCTTGTCGCTTGTCACGATCGCCACATCGCGCCCGGCCTGTTCCGCTTTGCGCGCAAGTGTGCCGATGATATCGTCCGCTTCATACCCAGCCAGCCGGAGAGCGGGAATTGCCAGCGCTTCCACGATCCGGTGAATGTAGGGCACTTGTGCGCTCATGGCGTCCGGCATCGGAGGGCGCTGAGCCTTGTATGCCTGGTACTCTTCATGCCGCTGAGTAGGCCCCTTTTCGTCGAAGACCACGGCAAGCGCATCGGGACGGTGTTCCCGCATGATCTTGAGGAGCATGTTGGTAAACCCGTAGACGGCGTTGGTCTGAAAACCTTTCGAATTCGACAGCGGTGGCAAGGCAAAGAAGGCCCGATAGATATAGGCGCTGCCGTCAATCAGGTAGAGTGTGGGGCGTGTATCGGTTTGTGACGTGGACATGTGAGTAGCTTACAGCGTTCAGCCGTCAGCGATCAGCCCGTTCTTCTTCCGATGGCTAACGGCTGAGCGCTGATGGGGTTTAAGGGTCCGGCGCAATCGTCAGTGGAGGTTTTCCAAACTTCTGGCGCATGTTATTGATGGTGCTCAGGACCGCCGGTTGGCCGATCATCTTGGCTTCGAGCTTGCGCTTGCCTGGAAAGTCCAGCATCGTCACACCGATCAACATCGTGAGAATCCCCTGGCCCGGTAAGAACAACATCAAGAAACCCACGAACAGGAAGATGGCTCCAACGACGTTTTTGGCGACATGGCCGAGCAACCGCAGTAGGGGGTGGTGATTTTCCATCCAGTGCCGAGGTACACGGGTGTCGAAAAAGTCCGTCGGGAGCCGGACCAGGATGAACGGGATCGCGATCAAGGATCCGACGAAGAAAACAAGGGAAAGGGCCGTCAGCGTAACGAGAGTTTCTGTCGAGACGTACTGCTGAACCGTCGAAAGAAGCCAATCCATCGGTCGGCATCCTAGCATGGGCCTTCCCACCTCTCAAGGCGAAGGAGGCTCCTGGTGATGTCAAGCCGCGTGTGTAAATTGACGAA
>FRDC01000314.1_pt1 | contig 96229 bp, 92 predicted proteins | sample 1106171 | NCBI WGS metagenome assembly FRDC01 (sample SAMEA3930566, study PRJEB13176) | freshwater metagenome | biome: Drinking water system; feature: drinking water; material: water | place: Singapore | collected 2014-12-20
GACAAAGAAGTTCTCATAGAAGAAGAGAAAGGCATTTAGCATGAGGACTTTTGCTTGACAATGGATCACAACTTCTATTAATCCCTATGCGGTTAGCCAAAAAGATTTTGAGCACAGTTAAAGGTTTTTTATGAAAAGAACATTACAGCCTAGCCGCACAAAAAGACGCCGTAGACATGGTTTCCGCAAGCGTATGAAAACTGCGAACGGGCGAAAAGTATTGAAAAGACGTAGGGCTAGAGGCCGCAAGCGTCTCGCTCCGACCATTTCTGGTAAATAATACGAAGGCCAAAACTAAATCGTCTCTTGGGCTCGGTCCCGCCAAGCGATTGCGTCATCGCTGGGAGTTTCTGCGCTTTTTTGGCAACAGCGAGATGATTCGTTTGACCGAGTGTGTAGTTTTTCGAATCACAAATGATGTGGATCACTTTCGATTGGGAATCACGCTAAAAGCGCGCGGTACGTCGATTCAAAGAAATCAGGTGAAACGCAAAATTAGGGAAACCTTTCGAAAACTGGCGCCTATTTTAGGCAGTTTCGACTATAACGTGGTAGTTCCTGCAGTAAAGAAGATGGCTTATCCCTATTCACGCAAGCTCGGAGCGTGCATTGAAAAGGAATTGCCGAGCCTATTGGAAAAGAAACGCAAAGATGCTTCGAAGTAGAATCGTTCAAACTTTGCTCCTCCTTTATAAGGGATTTTTCTCGCCGCTCATGCACGCCCTGGTGGGACCAGGAAGTGGCTGCAAATACAACGTTTCTTGTAGTGAATACGCCGCTCGAGCGGTAACCGCTCACGGTTGGATCAAGGGAACTTGGATGGGTTTGAAAAGACTCGCCACCTGCCACCCTTTTAGTTCTCATCGTTTAACAAGTAGGTACCAGTAATGGATCGCAGAACAATCTTAGCAATCACCATCTGCTTTTTGATCTTCGCTGCTTGGAATGAATTTTACATCAAGCCGCACATGCCTCAGCCGCAACAACAACAGAGTTCCTCCGCTGGGACGGTCGCTCAAAATACGGGGGCATCCACAAGCCCTGTTTCGCCTATTTCGATGGAGCCCGTGAAAGCTGCGGTAGCTAAGGGTCCTTCAACTCCTGAATCGGCCGCTCCGATGTCCAAGACTTTGCAGTTGAGCAATGGCTCTGTGGAAGTGACCAACGGCGAGAAGATGTTTACGTCATGGAATTTGAAGTCTTACCGCAAAGGAATTTTGGAAACCGATCACGCCATTGATGCAAAAATGGTGACCCATCAAGATGCGGTGGGTTCGGTTGCGTTTGATAGCCCTGAATATTCTTACCTGAACGCTGTTCGAGGAAAGATGACCGAGACTCCAGATGGAGTGACATGGACTTATGAAGACCAGAAAATCAAACTCACCCGAACAGTGAAGGCATCCGATAAACTGCCTTATCTTCAACTACTGATCAGTGCCGAGTTTAAGGACAAGAAGCCCACCTATGCCTTTGTTTCGATGCAGGCAGGCGCAAAGGCCGAAGACTTAGACCTTCCTGATCGTCAGCTCAATTACTGGAACAACAAAGCGATTCATCGGGTGACGCTCGATAAAAATGTGGAGCTCACCGAAGTTCCAGCTCCAGTGACTTGGGTGGCGGCAACGAATCGATACTTTGTCATGTCGATGTTGCCAGAGCCTCCGACAGATACTTCGGCAAAAGCGGTTCTTCAGCCCATGGGAGAGAAGACGGGTCAGATCAGTCTAGTTTATCCGATCACCACGAATTCGATTCAAATTCCGGTGAAGGTTTTCTTCGGACCTAAGGAAATCAACTTACTGCAATCCATTCATCCTACTTTAGAACAAACGGTTGATTTCGGCTGGTTCACGCTCTTTGCGTATCCTCTGATCAAAATCATGAAGTGGTTCTATGATCTTTGTCACAACTACGGTGTGGCCATTATCTTGCTCACACTCTTGGTGAAGATTCTCACTTTCCCGCTCACGTACAAAAGCATGAAGAGTATGAAGCAAGTTTCTAAGCTGCAACCGCAGCTCCAGAAACTTCGCGACAAGTATAAGGATGACAAGGAAGCCCTGAATCGTGAAACGCTCAATTTCATGCGCTCGCACGGTTACAATCCGATGGCGGGTTGCTTGCCCATTCTGATTCAGATGCCCGTTTTCTTCGCTCTGTATCGAGTTCTTTACTCGTCGATCGAGCTTTATCACGCACCCTTTTATTTCTGGATTAAGGACCTTTCTGAAAAAGATCCTTACTACATCACGCCTGTACTTCTTACGGCGATCATGTACATCCAGCAAAAGATGACTCCGGCGACGACCACCGATCCAGCGCAGGCCAAAATGTTGCAATTTATGCCGGTGATCTTCGGTGTGTTTATGCTCACGCTTCCATCGGGCTTGACCATTTACATGTTGGTCAACGCGCTAGCCGGCATTGTTCAGCAAATTTTTCTGAACAAGAAGCTGGATATGGGCGGGGTAGGAACACCAGCTGTGGAGGCCCGTGCACGATAGTCGATCCTCTTATTTATCGGAGGACACTGTCGCCGCGATTTCAAGTGGCCTAGGCGGAGCTATCGCCGTCATCAGATTGTCTGGGGCAAACTCACTCTCCATTCTTGAGAAGATCTCTGGAAAAAAGCCAGAATTTCGCAAAATAACTCGCGCTCAGCTTCGTGCCGGCGGTCGTATTTTGGACGACGCCATGGTGGTCTTTTTCCCCAAACCAGAAACTTATACCGGAGAAGATTTGGTGGAACTCTATGTCCACGGGGGAAGTTTCGTTGCTGCAGAAGTGTTGAAGGCTTTAGTCGATTCGGGAGCACGCCAGGCTTTGCCTGGCGAATTTAGCTTTCGAGCGGTTCGAAATGGAAAAATGAATCTTACGCAAGCTCGGGCTGTGGCCGATTTGATTTCGGCCACGAATTCTGGGGCTGCTTCGAATGCTCTCGAAAAAATGTCAGGTGCCGAGTCGCGAATTCTTCAGAAAGTGGCCGACGAACTTCGGCAGGTGGGTAGTTTAGGGGAGATTGGGATCGACTTTGCTGATCAGGACGTCGATGAGGTGAGTTTAGAAAATCTTCGAAAGAAACTCCCTCCTCTTGTGGAGGAGCTTGAAAAGCTGTCCGCAACATTCTCCCGGGGGCAAAAGATCCAGGAGGGGGTGCGAGCTGTTTTTGTTGGCTTGCCCAATGCTGGGAAATCCAGTTTCTTTAATGCTCTTTTGGGAGAAGACCGCTCTATTGTTTCTGAAGTGGCCGGAACCACTCGGGACATCGTTCGCGAAAAGCTCACCCTCCAGGGAAGCGGCGCGAGCGTAACGCTTCGTTTGGAAGATACGGCGGGCCTCCGAGATTCTCAGGATCAGATTGAAAAGATGGGGGTTTCTCGAACAGAGAAGGCGGCCAAGGAAGCCGACCTCATCATTTTATTAGCGGACGTCACTGGATCAATTCCGGCTTTGAAAGCTCAGTGGCAGCGATTGAGTTGTTCGGGCGAGAAGGTCATTGGAGTTTTGACGAAGGTGGATTTAGCAGATTCTCAGCTGAAACAGAGAATGCTTTCAGATTTGAAGGCCTTAGGGATCTCCACCTGGTTTGAAACTTCAGCTGTTCAAGGAACTGGAATTTCGGAAGCCGCTCGAGGGATTGCAGATTTCTGTGGAAATTGGGTGTTTCGTCAGCCTGGAGAGGTCGTTCTCACTCGTTATGAAGAGTTTCAAGCGGTCACCGAGGCCGTGGCCCACCTGAAGCGGGGACTCGGCGCTCCGCAGATTGATCTTTTTGCAGCGGATCTTCGTCAAGCTTTCTATGCCCTTGCCCCGCTCATTGGGGCTACCTTGCCAGACGACATCTTGGGGCGCATTTTCTCTCAGTTTTGCATCGGGAAGTAGTTGAATGATTGAGAGAATTTCTTGAATTTATAGCCTTTCTCAGGCTAAGTGTTTGCGTCAACAGATAAGAGGATTCAAACCATGATCATTGGTGTACTCGGCGCCGGACAAATGGGGGGCGGTATTGCCCAAACAGCTGCACAGTCTGGAATGGATGTGCTTCTTGCGGATGCTAATTTGGAGTTAGCAGAGAAGGGTCGCTCTAAGATCGATGCTCAATTAAAGAAGCAGGTCGAAAAAGGAAAGCTGACCGACGGCGATCGTGAAAAAATCATGGGACGAATCAAGGCCGTAAATGGCGTACAAGGTTTAGCTTCAGTGAACCTCGTCGTGGAAGCCGTCTCAGAAAAACCAGAGCTCAAATTTCAAATTTTTAAGCAGCTCGATGAAGTCTGTAGCAAGGAAACGATTCTTGCTTCGAATACTTCTTCAATCAGCATTACTCGTATTGCTGCTCAAACGAAGCGTCCTGAAAAAGTGATTGGCATGCACTTCATGAATCCAGTTCCAGTCATGAAGCTCGTCGAAGGAATTCGTGCCATTCAAACTTCGGACGATACGGCGAAGAAAACCCGCGATGTTGCGGAGAAGATGGGTAAGACCTACGTAGAAGTTCGAGACATTCCTGGTTTTGCTGTGAATCGAATTTTAATGCCGATGATTAATGAAGCCGTCACCACTCTCTATGAAGGGATTGCGTCGGTCGAAGATATCGATACGGCCATGAAGCTGGGTACGAATCAGCCGATGGGTCCGCTCACTCTTGCGGACTTCATTGGTCTCGACACCTGCTTGGCGATCATGGAAGTGTTGCACGAAGGTTTGGGCGATTCGAAATACCGTCCTTGCCCATTACTCAAGCAGTATGTGTCGGCCGGTTGGATGGGTAAGAAATCCGGGAGAGGTTTTTACAAGTATGACGTTTAAAAATCTCAAGCTGGAGTTTGTTGAGCCAGGAATTCAAATCGTGAAAATTTCACGTCCCGCGGCATTGAATGCTTTAAACGGTGAAACGCTTCAAGAGTTAAGAGATGCATTGAAAGCAGAGTCTACGAATCCAAAAACCCGAGTGGTGATTCTGACGGGGGATGGCGAAAAGTCTTTTATCGCAGGTGCGGACATTACCGAGATGAAGGGGAAGTCGGGCGCTGAGGGTGTGGCATTCGCGCAGCTCGGGCATGAAGTGACAAAGTTTCTTGAATTAATGCCTAAGCCTACCATTGCTGCGGTGAATGGTTTTGCTCTCGGTGGCGGTACGGAAATGGCTATTTCCTGCGACTTTATTTATGCCAGCGACAAAGCCGTATTCGGTCAGCCCGAAGTGGGTCTGGGAATTATTCCCGGTTTTGGAGCAACCATTCGTTTGGCGAAGTTTGTCGGACTTCCGCGTGCGAAAGAATTAATTTTCTCTGGTCGTCGAATTAAGGCGGACGAGGCTTTGCGCATGGGCTTGGCAAACGCTGTATTTCCTGCCGCAGAATTAATGCCGAAGGTTTTGGAAATTGCAAAAACCATTTGCGCTCAGTCCACTCGAGCTGTTTCGAAGTCGAAACTCTTAATGAATGAGTTTTCTGAAACAGTTGGTCTCAACACAAAGTTAGACGCTGAAGCGATGGCTTTTGGTGGATTATTTGGCTCCCATGACCAGAGAGAGGGAATGTCGGCCTTTGTTGAAAAGCGGCAGCCGAAGTTCGAAGGGTAAGTTTTATGATGTACGGATGGCCTGAAACAGACGAATCAAAAAAGATGCTTTTGGAGCAAGTGAGTTCTTTTGCAACAAAAGAAATCGCACCGAAGGCAAAAGAGCTGGATGAAACCGGACGTTTTCCAACCGAACTCGTGAAGCAACTCGCTGAAATGGGTTTGATGGGAGTGATGGTTGATGAAAAGTGGGGCGGATCCGGAATGGATGCTGTTTCCTACGCGATGGTGATGGAAGAAGTTGCAGCCGCGTGCGCTTCGACTGCTGTCATCATGTCGGTGAACAATTCATTGGCTTGTTGGCCAATTGAAACCTATGGAACAGATGAATTAAAGAAGCGCGTTCTCACGCCTCTCGCAAAAGGAGAGAAGCTGGGATGTTTCGCTCTCTCTGAACCCGGCGCTGGTTCTGATCCAGGTGGGTTGACCTGCACGGCCACTAAAGTTCCAGGTGGATATAAAATTCGTGGAACCAAGAATTGGATTACCAATGGAAAAGAGGCGGACTACTGCGTTCTTTTCGCAACCACAGACAAGACGAAGGGCTACAAGGGAATTTTGACTGTCGTCGTGGATACGAAGTCCGAAGGATTCAAAGTAGCGAAGCTGGAAGATAAGCTGGGCATCAACGCATCATCCACTGCGCAGCTTTTTTTCGATGACGTGTTTGTTCCCGAGACCAATCTCTTAAGTAAAGAAGGCGATGGTTTGAAGATTGCTCTTTCTACTTTAGATGGTGGAAGAATCGGGATTGCTAGCCAAGCGTTGGGAATTGCTCGCTGCGCGTTAAACGCTTCTAAGAAGTTCGCGATTGAGCGCGAACAGTTCGGTGCGCCGATTGCAAAACTTCAAGCAATTCAATGGCATATTGCAGATATGGCGACCCGTCTCCAAGGGGCTCGATTGCTGACTTGGCATGCTGCAAAACTGAAGGATCAAGGCCTGCCCTATACAAAGGAAGCGGCCATGGCTAAATTAGCTGCTTCCGAAGCAGCAATGTGGATTGCAACCAAGGCGATTCAGGTACACGGCGGTTATGGTTACACCAAGGAATACGTGGTGGAACGAAACTTCCGCGATGCTAAGATCACCGAAATTTACGAGGGCACCTCAGAAATTCAGCGTCTTGTGATCGCAAGCCAGGAGTTTGGAAAGTACTAATGTCGAAAGAGATTGAGTCCAAACAGAAAGATTGGGAAGAGCGGCTGAAAGCGAGCGAGAAGAAGGCTCCACCGCGACTTCCTCGGTTCAGCACGATCAGCGATATGGAAGTTCCGCTGCTTTCGACCCCCATCGATTTTGATCGTGAAAAATTTGATTACCTTCGAGACCTCGGCTTTCCGGGTGAGTTTCCTTTTACTCGCGGGGTTTATCCCAGCATGTATCGCGGCAAAATGTGGACGATGCGACAGTTCGCAGGTTTTTCCACAGCTGCCGACACCAATAAGAGATTTAAGTACCTTTTAGCCAACGGACAGATGGGACTTTCCACAGCTTTCGATATGCCTACTTTGATGGGCTACGATCCCGACAGTCCGAAAGGAAAGGGCGAAGTCGGAAAGTGTGGCGTTTCGGTAGCATCTCTGGAAGACATGGAAGAGCTCTTCAGTGGAATTCCATTGGGAGACGTTACGACGTCGATGACCATCAATGGTCCCGCGATTGTCATTCTAGCGATGTATTTGGCGGTAGCTGAAAAGCAGGGCGTCCCTCGCGAGAAAGTTCGCGGCACCCTTCAGAACGATATTTTAAAAGAATACATTGCCCAAAAAGAGTGGCTCTTCCCGGTGAAGTCGGCGGTAAAGCTAGTGACCGACACCATCGAGTTCGGCACCAAGTATTATCCGGGGTGGAACACGGTGAGCATCAGCGGTTACCATATTCGCGAAGCTGGAGCGACGGCCGTTCAAGAACTGGCGTTCACACTCTCGGACGGTTTGGCTTACGTCGATGATTGTTTGAAGCGCGGAATGAACATCGATGATTTTGCTCCTCGCCTGTCTTTCTTCTTCGATGTGCACAATGACTTCTTCGAAGAGATTGCAAAATTTCGTGCTGCCCGCAGAATTTGGGCAAACCTGATGCGCGATCGCTACAAAGCAAAAGATCCCAAGTCCTGGATGCTTAGAACTCATGCGCAAACGGCGGGCGTCAGTTTGACTGCTCAACAGCCGTACAACAATATTGTTCGTGTTGCGATTCAAGCTGTGGCGGGTGTTTTGGGCGGAACCAACTCTCTCCATACCAATAGCATGGACGAAACGCTGGCTCTTCCCACCGATGAAGCGGTGATGATCGCCCTTCGTACGCAGCAAATTATTGCGGAAGAAACTGGAATAGCAAACGTGGCGGATCCTCTCGGAGGTTCTTACTTCGTCGAAGTGTTGACCAATCGAGTAGAACGCGAAGCCTTGGAATACATCCGTAAGATCGACGAAATGGGCGGAATGGTCGCTGCGGTCGAGCGAGGTTTCCCGCAGGCTGAGATTGCCAACAGTGCCTACCTTTTTCAAAGACAGATGGAAACGGGCGAGCGAGTGATGGTGGGCGTGAACAAGTATCAGATGACCGAAGAGAAGCGTACGCTTGAAACCCTGTACATTGACCGCACCGTAGAGAAACGTCAGATTCAAAAGCTTGTCGAGCTTCGAAAGAAACGTTCGAAGCAAGCTTGCCAGGATTCTTTGAGGGTGGTGCGCGAGCAGGCCCAGGCAGGCGCCAATCTCTGTGGCCCCATTATCGAAGCAGTAAAAACTTACGCCACCCTTCAAGAGGTCTGCGACACGCTTCGCGGAGTTTACGGCGAATATCGCGAGGCAGGGAGCTTTTAAGTCATGTCAGCAGCCCAGAAGAATTCAAAGATTCGTGTGTTGGTAGCTAAGCCCGGGTTGGATGGGCACGATCGGGGAGCCAAAGTGATTGCTCGAGCACTTCGAGACGCAGGCTTCGAGGTCATTTACACCGGTCTTCACCAAACCACCGAGATGGTGGTGAGCGCCGCCATTGAAGAAGATGTTCACGTCATCGGTCTCAGCATTTTATCTGGAGCACACAATGCTTTGGTTCCTGAAATCATCGAAGGAGTAAAAAAGGGTGGCTTGACGGATGCCCTTTTTGTGGTTGGCGGAATCATTCCGGATGAAGACTTTGACGGACTCAAGAAAGCCGGTGTGCACATGGTTTTTACACCGGGAGCGAGCCTGGCCGAAGTGGTGGACTACATCCACAAGAACGCTCCGTCGCGCGACTAATCTAAAGCCACACCTTTTTCTGCAAACTTAAGACGAAGAACAAAGTCGTCCGTCCACGGGCGAGCGTTTTTGGATTTCATCGAGAGCGGATTATTCTGAAAGAGTTTCTTCAGAATTCCAGGTTGAAGGTGAACAATCGCATCGGCCCCAGAACTCTTAGCTTTTGTTTCAGGGCCCCAAAGGACTTCTTCGGCGTGAATTCGAGATTCTAAACCGGGATAGTTTTCAGGTTTTCCAACTACCCAAACCTTCTTAGGCTTAGAAATCTGAAGTTTCATTCGGCCTTCCATGCATTTCGGATAAGGGCCTAAGTAAGGCACTGTTTCTTCAGCGGCTTCAATTTTTTCACCCCGAGCAATCACTTCTGGGATTTCATGATCCGGGTGCCACCACCGATGAAATTCGCGTGTTTTCTTTTTGTAGCGCTCTGGGTCGCGAACGTGACCAAAGTGAAAAATGGAAGCGTCTGATTCAAAAATCTTTTTGGCATTTCTAAAGCTTTGAGCATCGCCGTAGCTTTCGATTTCGCTATCCAGACGAATGGCCCGAATCTCTTGAGGATACCAGCGTTTTCCGATAGCGATCTGGTCGTAGCGCTGCCAGAAGTGAAGATAGCGGAAGCGAACAGCGTCGAAGCCTTCTGCACTTGCTTCAGCAATATCTTCTCGAAGGAGGTCGTACTCTCCTTCGTTTAGTACTTCGTCCGCCTGAAGGTAGAATCCCCAGGCATTTTTAATTTCCTGTTCTCGAACAAAGGTTCGAAGGGCTTGTAGCGCTAGTCCCGTTTGTTGAGAAAGAATATGCCCCCCTCTTCGAGAGTTCTCGTCCCAAACGGTGTTTTGAATTTCTAGAAAGTCGAGGTCAGTGAGGGACTGGGCCGTATCATCTTCGGAGTTTCCCAGTGCGAGAAAAACTCTTTCGCAAAGGCCGCCCAGACTGATGAGAGATTCGCGATAGGGATAATCGTATTTGATCCCGTTTCGAAGCAGTGCGAATCCAAAGATTCTAGGAGCGCTCATAGGGGTTTTGTCATAGCATATTCGTAAACAGCTTCCTATGGCGCGACTTCCGGTTTCTCGACTGAATATTGCTCTGTATTCCGTGATCGTACTGATTGGAACGGTTTGGGCTTACACGCGCGGGGGCCAGGACTACGCCGTTTTTTACACCGCGGGCCAGCATGTCTTGGCCGGACAGTCCGAGAAACTCTACTTTGTTTCGCCCGATCGGTACCTTTACGCTCCCGGGGGCGCTTGGTTGTTTGCGCTGCTTTCACTGATTCCGTTCAAGGTGGCGCTGGGCCTATGGACTGCATTTAAGATTTTCTTAGGGGGCTGGGCACTTCTGCAGTGGAAGCAGGTTTTTGCAAAAGTCCCTCAAGTCGAAGCTGCTACCGCGATTGCTTTGATCGTAACGGCTCGGTTTTTTCTGATAGATTTTCAATACGGTCAAATCAACCTCGTCTTGTTTGCTCTTGGGAGTATGGCGCTTTTGAAATGCCATAAAAAAGAAGAGGCGCCTTGGATTTGGTTTTGGTTTGCTGTCGTCGCAACGATTAAGCCCATTGCAATGCCATTGCTCGTCTTGCCCCTCTTCAGAAAGAAGATCCAAGAGATCGGGGCTGTCGTGGCAGGTGGCTTGACAGTGGTTCTAATTCCGCTCATTCAGCTTTCATTTTCAAAGTGGTGGACTCTGCAAGAGCAGTGGCTCGAAGCCATTCGCAATAAGGGATTGCCTCTGTATACCCACAATCAAAGTTTTTCGGCGTTCTTACATCGATGGTTGGGAGAGTCTCCTTCTCGCCCCGTTTTTTTGCCGGACAGTTTAGATTTTTCGTTGAAGTGGCTTTCTAGTTCTACGATTCAGTTTCTTTCTTGGACTTGGTTTGCCGGAGTCGTTGGTGTTTTAGTTTGGGGCTTGTGGCGAGCGACTAAGCAAGCAGATCCGGCGCCGAAGGCTCGGCTCATGGCACTCATTCCACTTCCTTATTATCTAATTTGGAAGTCGTATTTCATTTTTGGATTTCCTGTTGTTTTGGTCGCAGCATTAAAGGTTTTAGAGCGAAAGACTTCCCGCTATCGGAAGGTCGTTTTTGTTTTGGCAGGAATTGCTCTTGCCATAAGCGGGTTCGACCTCTTTGGTGTGAGAATGGGAACGGCTTTTGAAAGTCTCTCTATTCTGATGTGGGCGATGCTCGCCATGCTTCGGCTGTCGTATTAAAGGCGCTTTTCTTTCTTCACGAATTGAACAAAATTCCAAAGAAAAATGGGAACGAACGCTAAGCGATTGAGTAGGTTGTTTCGAAATAGATCGAGCGATGTTTTGAAAGCCGTGTGTTGAAACGGTGAGTAGGGGAACCACCACCAGGATTTCACTGCAACACCCCGTGTTTTTGGCTGGTGGAGGTGCTGGGTGTTGACGAATTCAAACACCCAGGACTCGGAAAAGCGGCTTCCTGCTCCCGTGATTCTTCGTCCCCCCCAAGGGGCTTCCGGCAGTGTCGCCGTACAGGAAAGTTCATTCAGCGTCACAGTGGAGTACTGCATCTGATGGGCAAGTTGTTCTCCAAGGACCGTGTTTCGAGTAAATATCGCAGCTGCTAGACCTGAAAAATTGGAGTTGGCGAGATCGACCGCCTCGGAAGGCGAACGAAACGTTTGTAAACAAACAATGGGAGCACTGAGCGGCTCCTCCAGAATTTTTGATTGAGCACCATCCGGAATCTGAATCACGGTCGGTTTTAGGAAGCGACCCGTAGAGTCGAAGTCCCCACTCGCGAGAACTTTTCCACCTGCGGACTTTGCTTCATCAAGCTGTTTTAAAATTTTCTCTCGAGAAACAAAGAGCGGCAGGGGACCCAAGTCGGTGTTTTCATCCGTGGGGGGACCCTGTCTGAGAGTCGAAAGTTTTCTCACAAGTTGATCGGTGAAGGTAGTGACGACGGATTCGTGAACCAGAACTCGCTCTACACAAGAACAGGCGAGAGCACCATTTCGAGTGGCACCCCAGGCTACTGCACTGGAGGCGAAATCCACATCTGCGTCTGAAAGAACCACGGCAATGTCTTTATGAGCAAGCGAGTAGCGAATCGGAACAAAGCTTTCCGCACCTGCGGAAACAAGTTTTTGCAACGTATCGCCGGCACCCGAGTAGAAGATTTTTCCCAGTTTTTGTTTGGCAAGAGCAAGTTGAAGATCTTCGCCACCCAGTACGACCTGTAGAAGATTTTTTGGAAGACCGGCAGATTCCGCAAGTTCCAAAATTTTCAGCCCGGTTTGAGGCGCCAAAGCTCCCGGAATCAGGACAGCGGCGTTTCCACCCAGCAAGGCCAGCGCGATGTCTGCAATTGGAAAAAACAGGGGACTCTGACTATCTGAAATCACCCCGATGGTTCCGAGTGGCCACGAGTGACGTGTGCTTTGACCGTATTTTGCAAAGGTGAGGTGAATTCTCTTTCCATCCAAAAGCTTCGCGCGATTGAGATAGTAAGAAAGCGTACGAACCGCCGGTAATAGCTCCGTGGCTAAAATTTCTGTTCGAGGGCGGCCAGTTTCTAGTGCCAGCAACTCAACTAGAGCATTGGTTTGTCCAATCAACGCTTCTCGAAGGTTCCGGAGCTGGGAAGCACGAGATCGAACGGATTTAGCAGCCCACGCCGTTTGAGCAGTCTGGGCATCTGAAATGATCTGAGGAAGACGAGACGCGGGAGTTGCATCAAATTCTTTTAGAACCTGACCAGTCGATGCGTTGATGGAGGCAATGCGGGTGCTCATTTCTCTCCAGCCTAAACCCAAAATGAATTATACTCCAGCCGTATGAGTCGTGAGCCGAATTTGACCGATAATGCCAAGACCGTGCTGCAAAAGCGCTACCTTTGGAAGGACCAGCAGGGGCGTACCATTGAGACCGCTGGGCAGCTCATGGCTCGAGTGGCAAAAGCAGTTTCTGAAGTCGAGAAGAAATCCTCACAAAAGCTGTGGAACGAAAAGTTTCATGAATTGATTGCCGATCTTCGATTTCTTCCCAACACGCCAACGCTCATTAATGCCGGTAAGAAGAAGGGACAGCTTTCAGCCTGTTTTGTACTGCCGGTGGAAGATTCACTCGAAAGCATTTTCGAAACTTTGAAGCGAGCGGCGAAAGTTCACCAAACGGGGGGCGGAACTGGGTTTGCGTTCAGTCGACTTCGCGCCAAAGGGAGCACGGTAGAGTCCACTCACGGGGTGGCGTCGGGGCCTGTTTCGTTTATAAAAATTTACGATGCTTCTACGGAAATTATTAAGCAGGGCGGTGCGCGCCGCGGCGCTAACATGGCTGTGTTGCGTGTGGATCATCCCGATATTTTCGAATTTGTGGACAGTAAGCGAGATTTAAAGTCCATTCTCAATTTTAATATCTCCGTGGGAGCGACCCACGAGTTCATGTCAGCGGTCGAGGCGAATCAGGAGTTTGCTCTGAAGGATCCCCATACGGGCAAAGAAACGAAGAGGGTATCGGCTTGGGATCTTTTCGATAAAATTAGTCAGGCCGCTTGGGAGTCGGGTGATCCTGGTTTGGTTTTCTTAGACCGAATCGCACTTTTCAATCCGACCCCCGAAGAAGGGGAGATGGAAAGCACCAACCCCTGTGGTGAGCAGCCGCTGCTTCCTTATGAATCTTGCAATCTTGGTTCGTTGAACTTGGTGGCCTATGTTCACCCGGAAAACCAGATGGATTGGAAAGCATTGCGTCGAGACATTTGGACTGCCGTGAGGTTCTTGGACAATGTGATCGATGCGAATCATTTTCCGATTCCTGCGATTGAAAAAATCACCCTTCGAAATCGAAAGATCGGTTTGGGTGTCATGGGTTTGGCAGACGCTCTTTTGAAGTTGGGAATTCCCTACGGTCACCAGCGAGCGTTGGAGTTGGGTGAAAAGATCATGAGCTTTATCGACCGGGAAGCAAAACACGCGTCGATGAGTTTGGCGAAAGAAAAGGGCCCGTTCAAGAATTGGAAAAAGTCTCTTTGGGATCGGCTGGGGTATGCCCCCCTCCGGAATGCGACGGTGAGTACGGTTGCTCCTACGGGAACCATCAGCATTATAGCCGGCGTTTCCAGTGGGATAGAGCCGATCTTTTCAGGAGTGGTTTATAGAAATGTTCTGGATGGGCAGCGGTTAGTGGACGTAAGCCCCACCGTCCGTGCGCTTTTATTGGAGAAGGGGATTCACCTCGAACCCGAGAAGATTACCGACACCATTATAAATGATGGTTTGGGGATGGCCTGGACTCCCGCCCCGAAGGTGACAGTGGAAGAACATATTCGGATGCAGGCCGCGTTTCAGCGGCACTCTGACAGTGCTGTTTCTAAGACCGTGAATTTGCCGGAGTCGGCTTCAGTGGCCGACGTGAGTAAAGCCTACCTTTTAGCTTACCGACTGGGTTGCAAAGGCATCACGATTTATCGGGATAAAAGCCGGGGAACGCAGGTCCTCGAGCGCGCGCCCATCCCCGTTTCTACAAAGATTGTTGATGATGCTGACTTTTGCCCCTCCTGCTGAGGTCCTGCTTGATTGCCGGCACTGATTCAGCTAGTTTGCCAGCTCTCAACTGCCAGTTTTTGGTTGATGCGGGTGTAGCTCAGTTGGCTAGAGTGCGAGCTTCCCAAGCTTGAGGTCGAGGGTTCGAGCCCCTTCACCCGCTCCAAAAATTTACAGGAGTAAATTTTACTGGCGCGCAGCGTGGGTCCAGTGGACCCAAAACCAACAGGAAGTTGGTTTTAGCGAGCACCTGATCGTCGTTTATCTTGGACTGTGTAGAAGGAATAAGTTTAGTAATGAGAAAATTTGACGTCATTGTCATCGGCGGCGGACACGCCGGCACTGAAGCAGCGGCAGCGGCAGCCAAGATGGGTTGTAGTACTGCGCTCATTACTTTGAATGCGTCACGCATTGGCTTCATGTCCTGTAACCCCGCGATGGGCGGCCTTGCAAAGGGACAGCTCATTAAAGAGATCGATGCTCTCGGCGGAATCATGGGGCGACTCACCGATCGCACCGCCATTCAGTATCGCCGATTAAATTCGAGTAAAGGCCCAGCCGTTCGTTCTTCCCGCGCCCAATGTGACAAGCCACTCTACGCACAGACGATGCAGTCGTATCTTTCGACTCATCCGAATCTCACGATTTTAGAAACAGAAGTCGCTGACATTTTGAGCGATGGAAAAAAAATCGAAGGCGTGCTTTGCCGTGATGGGAGCGAGATTCACGCAACCTCTGTCATCGTCACCGCAGGAACTTTCATGCGCGCCGTGATGCACACTGGATTCGAACAGACAGAGGGTGGCCGTGCGGGCGATCAAGCTGCCGTGGGCCTGAGTCAGAGTATTTCGAAATTAGGATTTCAGCTGGGGCGATTGAAGACGGGGACACCTCCACGCCTTCATAAGGACAGCATTAATTATTCAGAAGTGGAACCGCAGCCCGGGGATGAAAAGCCCGTTCCGTTTTCTTTTTACGAACTGCCGAACCCGTTCCCGTATCTTCCACAGGTGAACTGCTACATCACCTATACAAATGAGCAAACCCATGAAATTATTGAAGAAAACTTTGACAGATCCCCCATGTTTACCGGGGTCATTCAAGGGGTTGGCCCTCGTTATTGCCCGTCTATTGAAGACAAGGTGAAGCGATTTCGCGACAAGAATCGCCATCAAATTTTCTTGGAGCCCGAGGGTTTGAACGTCGACGAAATTTATGTGAACGGAGTTTCCACCTCTCTTCCAAAAGATGTTCAGGAAAGATTCATTCGTTCCATTCCCGGGTTGAGCAAAGCCGAGTTCATTCGATTCGGTTATGCCGTGGAGTACGACGCGATCGATCCGCGAATGTTGAAAGCGACACTCGAATCGAAAGATGTCGACGGACTTTTCTTCGCAGGCCAAGTGAATGGAACTTCCGGATACGAAGAGGCTGGCGCGCAGGGTTTGATTGCCGGAATCAATGCGGCGAGAAAATCGAAGCAGCTTCCCGAGTTCACTCTCGGTCGTGAAGATGCTTACATCGGTGTGATGATCGACGATCTGATTTTGAAAGGCGTCGACGAACCCTACAGAATGTTCACTTCTAGAGCCGAATACCGCTTACTTTTGCGTGAAGATAATGCCGACGCGCGATTGGGTGGAAAAGGTTTCGCCCTGGGTTTGCTCTCCGAAAATGATCATCGTTTTTTACAGACGAAGTTGGAAGCGATCGAAATGGGGAAGAAGAGTTTGGAAGAATTCTTTGTTTACCCCACGGCGGAAACTCAGAAGTGGTTTTCAAATCGCGGATTGCCGGAACCCAAGGATCGTTTGACGGGAACTTCGCTGTTGAAGCGTCCGGAAATTTCTTGGTCCGAACTTTCCGAGTTGGGATTTTCTTCGAATGTCGTTCCATCGAGCGTGCATGAAGAATTAGAAATTCAGCTGAAATACGAGGGCTACATCAAGCGAGACATCGAGTTGCTCGAAGGAGTGAAGAAGAGCGATGGATTAAGAATCCCTTCTTCCATGCAGTTTTCGGATGTGCCGGGGCTTTCTACCGAGATTAGACAACGCTTAGATCATGCTCGTCCCGAGACCATCGGACAGGCCAGCAGACTGCCTGGAGTGACTCCCGCAGCGGTGGCCAACCTCTTGATTTACTTGAAGATGAGCGAGAAATCGCACGAGAGAACAGTTCGCGCCCCATGAGTACCCAGAATTTCGCAGAATTGGTTACGCAAGGGTGGCCTGGACTATCCAAAACGACGGTCGACGGCCTGAATACCTACCGAAATCTGGTCTTAGAGGCCTCAAAAGTCCAGAATTTAACCAAGCTGGTTGAACCAGAAGCGTTCTTTGAGGGGCACCTGATCGATTGTCGGGAGCTTCTTAAAACTGACTATCTAAAATATCCAGCCATGGACCTAGGCTCCGGAGCGGGAGTTCCGGGAGTGGTTTGCGCCTGGGTTGGGGGAGGCGATTGGGTACTCGCCGAGTCCGAGGGAAGGAAAGCAGAGTTTTTGCAGTCCGTGGTGGATACCCTTCCGTTGAAAACTGCCCGGGTTTTTTCAGGTCGAGCCGAAAAGTATCTCAAAACTCAAACAGTGGGATCGGTTGTTTGTCGGGCGGTGGGTACCGTCGGCAAAATCCTAGGCTGGATCGAGAAATGTTCTACGTGGAACAATCTCATTTTGTTCAAGGGGCCGGGGTGGGAAAAGGAGTGGGAGGAGTTTCAAAAGAAGGACGCTCGTCTTGCGAAGCAGATTCAGGTCGCCAGCACTCATGAATACGTCGTTGGAACCGAGAACAAGCGTCGTTTGATCGTGAATCTTGTTCCACGTAGAACAATTTCGTAGCAACCCCCTTTAAAAAGACCATCCTTAGGCAAAAAATTCCGCCTATCCATTTTAAATAGTGCTTGATCAATCAAATAATCACGGTTAGCCTCTTTAGATAGGCGGGTATTGAGTGACTCATCAGATGAATAAGAGACACTTGAACAGCCAAAAGTTTCTGATTACCCACACAACCACAACTAGATTCGAAGGGGCGCTGCAGTCTGGCGCCCCACGCGAGTCTCTAAGTTTGATCTAAGGGTGATCTTGAGGAGGTTCCTGAGTTCATGGGCAAAGTGATCGCGCTCACCAATCAAAAGGGCGGGGTAGGAAAGACCACCACCGCAATCAATTTAGCGGCTTCTCTAGCCATTGCAGATAAAAAGGTCCTGGTGGTGGATTTCGATCCGCAAGGAAATGCCTCCTCTGCATTGGGCGTGGATCGAACCACTCTGAACGATGGAAAAACGACTTACGAAGCCCTCATCGGACAGGTTCCCTTTGCAGACATTATTCGCCCTACCGAGATGGACTGCCTTTTCGTGGCTCCGACCGGAGAAGATCTCGCCGGCGCCGAAGTAGAGCTTGTCACTGCTTTCGCTCGAGAAGTGAAGCTGAAGAACGCGCTTCTTCCCATTAAGAATGACTATGATTTTATCCTGATCGACTGCCCGCCTTCCTTGAGTTTGCTCACGGTGAATGCGCTAACGGCAGCAGATAGTTTCTTGGTTCCGCTTCAGTGCGAATATTTCGCGCTGGAAGGTTTGAGCCAGCTTCTGAACACGGTTTCGTTGATTCGTCAGAGTACGAACCCGAGCCTGAAAGAAGAAGGAATTGTCTTAACAATGTTTGATGGAAGAAATAATTTGGCGAATGAAGTCGTCAAGGAAGTTCGCTCCCATTTTCAAGGAATGGTTTTCGATACGATCGTTCCGAGAAACGTGCGCTTGAGCGAATGTTCAAGTTTTGGAAAACCCGTTCTCCTTTACGACATCGATTCCAAAGGATGCTTGGCCTATCTGAATTTGGCCAAAGAAGTTTTGAGTCGCAATCAACCGAAGGTCGTTCCGCCCCCGTTTGCAGGTCTCACGAATACCGGCACCAGTGCAACGAAGCAGGTCGCTCCCGCAGTTGAAGTGCAAAAGGGAGGATTCAATGGCTAATCAACGCCCTGTTTTAGGAAAGGGTCTCGCTTCGCTTTTACCCGGAGCAAACACCGCAGCAGCAGTAGCTGCAGCTGCTTCAGTTCCAGCGCCGTCTCCGGCTCCAGTAGCGCCTCCCGAGTTTCAACCGGCGGGTGCAAGCGTGAGTCCGGATGTGATTCCAGCTTCATCGCGAGATCGTCACATGGGAATCGCGATGATCGGCATTGACGAAATCGCTGTGAACCCTTACCAGCCGCGACGGGAATTTGACGATCGCGCGGTGGAAGAACTTTCTGCTTCTATTAAGGTAAATGGAATTATTCAGCCCTTGGTTGTCAGAAAAGTGGGCTCGGGTCAGTATCAGCTGATCGCCGGTGAGCGCCGTTTGAGAGCTGCTAAAAAAGCGGGTCTTACCCAGGTTCCGATCGTGGTTCGAAAATCCACGGATCGAGAGAGCTTGGAAATCGCGCTGGTCGAAAATATTCAAAGACAAGATCTCAACTGCATTGATGAAGCATTGGCTTATTTCCAGCTCATGCAGGATTTCTCGCTCACTCAAGAAGAAGTGGCCCAGCGAGTAGGTAAGGAACGGGCGACAGTTGCGAACTGCCTTCGCCTGCTTCGCCTTCCAGAAGAGATCATTGAGGATCTGAAAAAACAGGTTCTTTCTCCCGGTCACGGAAAAGCGCTTCTGGCTCTTGAAGACAACGAGTCTCGGCTTCGGGTTCGCTCGGCTATCGTGGAAAAGGGAATGAGTGTTCGTGAAACCGAAGAGATGATTTCTCAGATTCGGGCTCTGGCAGCTGTTTCGGCGGCATCGGCTGCGGAAGAATCTTCAACTGCAAAAGCAGATGTGGCTGGCGAAATTACCACCATGAAAAACCGTCTCACGACTTTGGCCCAAGACCTGACTCGCTTCTGGTCTACCCGAGTCGAACTCAAGGGCTCGGAATCGCGTGGAAAAATCATTCTCCACTACGGGTCTCGTGAAGAACTTGATCGCATCTTGTCTAGCATGCACAATGATACGGTATGGGTAGAACGCAGAACCTAAGTGTTCCCGTCACCAGTTTTCAGGTGACCGGGGTCATCGACCAAGGCTGTGAATTTGAAGGGAAGCTCTGCTTTCAGGGCACCGTTCGGATTAATGGCATTTTCCACGGCGAAATTTTTACTCCGGACACACTGATTATTGGCGAAGGCGCGCGGGTTCAGGGAAAAATCGACGCCGGAATCGTTGTCATTAGCGGTGAATTCAGCGGCAGCGTGAAAGCCAAGCACCGCGTAGAGATTCATCAACCCGCGATTTTTCGCGGAGACATTTTAACGCCCAGCTTAAAAGTGGATGAAGGCGTGATCTTTGAAGGTAGTAGTAAAATGGTCGATACGCCCGCAAATCCAAGCCGGTCCTTCCTTTCGTCGCCTGAGCGACCTGCAAATTAAATCACCTCGAATACCCTTGACCAACCCCCTTCGTAGCGGGTAAGCACTCGTTTGAATTAACAAACATTCGCCTTGAACTCGGAGTGGACTGTCCGTGACGATCTTTCACCAACTGGGACTCGACTATACGTTCTTCGTGCAACTCGGGCTTATTTCCGTCGTCTATTTTTTATTGAGCTCCCTCTACTTCAAACCGTTCATGCGCTTATTTGAAGTGCGCCATAAGAGAACCATCGAAGACCGCGAAGCAGCGAAGAACTTGATGGAACAAGCTCACACTAAACTTCAGGAATATAAAAAACGCCTCACCGAAGAAAGCGCTGCTGCTCGTAAGGAATATGAAGCCGCTATCACTGAGGCAAAAAAAGAAGAAGCAAAGTTGCTGACTCAGACACGTGATTCGGCAAAGAAGATTGTGCAAGAGGCATTGGAGTCTGCCGGTGCTCAGCGCGATCAGTTAAAAAAATCACTCGAATCAGAAGTCGCCAGTTTGGCTAAGGCTGTTTCTGAATCTCTCTTGGTGAGAAAAGACGGATGATCACGTTACTAATTCCAGCACTGAATCTTTTCGCCCTGCTTGCGATATTGTTTTTCTACACCCGTAAGCCGATCGTCGAATTTGTGAAGACTCGTCATTCCACAGTTCAAACAGATCTCGAACAAGTTACACAGCAACTGCATCAAGCGCAGGAGCAATTTGAAGAGTTTTCTTCGAAGCTGAAGGCTATTGATGCTGAAGTCGCTTCGATGCGGGAGCAAGCAAAGCAAGACGCAGAAACTATGAAGGGCCGTATTGTTTCGGATGCGAAAAAGCTTTCTGGAGTTATTTTGAGCGATGCGAAATCAACCGCAGAAGCGGTTATTACGGATTTGAAGAGCGAGCTGATCCGTGAATACGCTATCAAGGTGCTGGATAAAGCGGAGATCACTTTAAAAGAACGCTTAACGGGTGATGAGAAGAAACGGATTCAGCAGGAGTTTTCTAAGCAAGTAGGAGGCCTCGTATGAGCGTAGCAAAGTCTTACGCCCGAGCTCTCTTTGAAACGAGTAAGGATCCCAAGAATTTGGAAGAGTTGAGCTCTTTCCAAGCAGCCATCGATTCTTCGAAGGATTTACGTGTGGCACTTTTGAGCCCAGCAACGAGTTCCAAAGAAAAGCTGTCTTTAGTAGACGCGATTGGACAGAAGCTGGGAGTTTCTAAAACTACAGGCCAGTTTTTGAACCTGCTCGCAAAGCGAGAGCGCTTGGCCCTGTTGCCAAAAATTTTAGGAGCCTTCGCTAAGGTTTCCGTGGAAGCAGAAGGCGGCGTGATGGGGGAATTGATCTCAGCTGAACCCATGACACCTGCTGATGTGAAGTCCTTGTCCAATGCCTTTAAAGAAAAATTAGGAAAGCCTGTAACGTTTCAGACGGCAATTGATCCGAACGTTCTGGCTGGAGTGAAAGTTTTAGTAAATGGAGTGACCTACGACGGTACGCTCCGCGCACAATTACAACGCCTTCGTGACCGACTTGTTTCCGGGTCGGGAGTACAACACTAAGGAATTTTGAGAGGTCGCTATGGTTCAGATTCGTCCAGAAGAAATCACACAGATCCTAAAGTCCCAGCTCTCCGATTTTGAAAAGAAGCTCGAAATCGCTGAGACCGGCACGGTTGTTACAGTCGGGGACGGCGTGGCTAAAATCTACGGGCTCGAGAAGGCAATGGCCGGCGAGTTGGTGGACTTCGGCGGCGGCGTGACCGGCATGGTTCTCAACCTTGAAGAAGAGAGCGTCGGGGTCGCCATTCTGGGTGACGACACGCTCATTAAAGAAGGTTCGACCGTTAAGAGAACTGGCAAGATCGTACAAGTTCCGGTCGGAGAAGCAATGTTGGGACGTGTTGTGAACGCTCTCGGTATGGCGATCGATGGCAAGGGCGCTATCGCTACCAAGGAAACTCGTAAGGTAGAAATTAAAGCCCCAGGTATCGTGGCTCGTCAGTCTGTGAAAGAGCCGCTTCAAACCGGCATCAAAGCGATCGACAGCATGATTCCGATCGGCCGTGGTCAGCGCGAGTTGATCATCGGCGACCGCCAAACCGGCAAAACCGCTGTGGCGATCGACACCATTATTAATCAGAAGGGGAAGGGCGTTTACTGTATTTACGTCGCCATCGGTCAGAAGCAATCGACCGTGGCTCAAGTGGTAGATAAACTTCGTCAGCACGGTGCTTTGGACCACACCATTGTTGTGGCCGCCACTGCTGCTGAAAAAGCTCCGCTGCAATTCTTGGCTGCATACACCGGCGTAACCATGGGTGAGTGGTTCCGCGATAACGGTAAGCATGCCTTGATCGTTTACGATGACTTGACCAAGCAAGCGCAAGCTTACCGTCAGTTGTCGTTGCTCCTTCGTCGTCCTCCGGGTCGCGAAGCGTATCCTGGCGACGTGTTTTATCTGCACTCGCGTCTGCTGGAGCGCGCTGCAAAGCTTTCGGATAAGTTGGGTGGCGGTTCGTTGACCGCTCTGCCGATCATTGAAACCCAAGCGGGCGACGTTTCGGCTTACATTCCCACGAACGTAATTTCGATTACCGACGGTCAGATCTTCCTGGAGACCGACTTGTTCTACTCCGGCGTTCGTCCGGCGGTGAACGTGGGTATCTCGGTTTCTCGCGTGGGCGGTTCGGCTCAGATTAAAGGGATGCGCGCCGTTTCCGGTACGCTTCGCCTCGACCTCGCTCAGTATCGCGAGAAAGCTGCCTTTGCTCAGTTCGGATCAGACCTCGACGCAGCAACTCAGAAGCAGCTCGCTCGTGGTCAGCGCCTCGTGGAATTCTTGAAGCAAGGCCAATACGTTCCGATGCCGGTCGAGAAACAAGTTCTCATTATCTACGCTGCTACTAAAGGCTACGCAGATACGTACCCTGTGAACAAGTTAAAGGACTATGAACAGCAACTCTTTGACTTCGTCGATCGCAAGTATCCTCAGGTTTGGAAGGGGATCACGGATGGCGGCAAGATCGAAGGACCTCTGAAGGACACCGTTGAAGGCGCTCTTTCGGAGTTTGCAAAGACTTTTCACGTGTAAGGAAAATAGGAACCGCTAATGCCAAGCATTAAGGACCTTAAAAAACGAATCACCACGGTGAAGAACACGCAGCAGACGACGAAGGCCATGAAGATGGTCTCGGCTGCGAAGCTTCGTCGCGCTCAAGAGGCGATTCAAAATCAGCGGCCCTACGCGAAGAAAATTCGATCGCTGCTCAAGATCTTGTCTAAGTCTGCGGGGGGAGCGGAAGCCTCTCCGTTCTTACAGAAACCGGAAACTGAAGCAGGCGCGAAGCCTAAAATCTGCTTGGTTTTGGTGACTTCTGATCGCGGTCTTTGCGGTGGCTTTAACTCGAACGTCATTAAGACAGCCACCCGCTGGGTAAAAGCTCATAAAGATGAGTATTCGGAAATCAAATTCTCGTTCGTGGGACGCCGAGGCCATGACTTCTTTAAAACGAAGCCCGGGTTCGGTGGCAAGTACTACGAAGCCGCAGGTGGCAAAGTCAGTTTCCCAAAAGCGGTGGCTTTGGCAAATGACCTCCAAGAGCGATTCACTTCCGGTGAAGTGAACGAGGTGAAGATTATTTATAACGAGTTTAAAAATGCCGTGAGCCAGAACCTGATTGTTGAGGACTTCCTCCCCATTCAGCCGGCAAGCGAAACGAATGATACGACGCCAGCTACGGAAGAAGTGGTGGACTACCTCTTCAAGCCAAGTGCTCCGGAGTTGTTGACCCAGCTAGTATCAAAGAGCTTTGCTATTCAGGCATTTAGAATTTTGTTGGAGTCGCAGGCCAGCGAGCACGGAGCTCGTATGTCCGCGATGGAGAACGCTACTAAGAACGCAGGAGAGATGATTAAGAAGCTGACGCTTCAGTACAATAAACAGCGTCAGGCCGGAATCACCAAAGAATTGCTTGAAATCATTGCGGGCAGCGAATCACAAGCTGCGGCCGCACAATAAGGAGTAAGGAATGTCAGCTACATCCACACAGCATAGTCTAGGACGAGTGAAGCAGGTCATCGGACCCGTCGTCGACGTCGAGTTTGAATCGGGATTGTTGCCGGAGATTCACCACGCGGTTCGCGTGTCGAACAAGTCGGTCGGTGATGCCGAGTGGAACCTGGTGCTCGAAGTTGCTCAGCACTTGGGTGAGAACACCGTTCGCTGTATCGCGATGGACAGTACCGACGGTTTGGTTCGCGGCCAACAGGCGAAGTCGACAGGAACTCAGATTCAGGTTCCAGTTGGAAAAGAAACCTTAGGCAGAATTTTGAACGTAATCGGCGATCCTGTGGATGAAGCAGGTCCGATCAATGCTAAGAAGCATTATCCCATTCACCGTCCCGCCCCTCTCTTTAAGGAACAATCTACGACCGTTCAGCCGTTCTATACCGGTATTAAGGTAGTGGATTTGCTCGCTCCTTACGCGCGCGGCGGTAAGATTGGTCTGTTTGGCGGCGCAGGCGTCGGCAAGACCGTCTTGATTATGGAATTGATTAACAACATTGCCACTCAGCACGGCGGATACTCCGTATTTGCAGGCGTGGGTGAGCGTACCCGTGAAGGAAACGACCTTTGGGTAGAAATGAAGGAATCTGGAGTTATCAATAAGACCGCGCTCGTTTACGGTCAGATGAACGAACCACCAGGAGCTCGTGCACGCGTTGCTTTGTCGGCGCTCTCCGTTGCTGAATACTTCCGCGACGAAGAAAACCAAGACGTGCTTCTGTTCGTCGACAACATCTTCCGCTTTACTCAAGCGGGTTCGGAAGTGTCGGCGCTGTTGGGACGTATTCCCTCAGCCGTGGGTTATCAACCGACTCTCGCTACTGAGATGGGTGAGCTGCAAGAGCGCATCACCTCGACCAGCAAGGGTTCGATTACGTCCATTCAAGCGATTTACGTTCCCGCCGACGACTACACCGATCCGGCACCGGCAACGACCTTCGCTCACTTGGATGCAACAACTAACTTGTCTCGTCAGATCTCGGAGTTGGGAATTTATCCGGCGGTGGATCCGCTGGCCTCTACGTCACGCGTGTTAGATCCCCGTATTGTCGGTGATGAACACTACACCGTGGCTCGTATGGTTCAGTCGGTTCTTCAGCGTTATAAAGACCTGCAAGACATCATCGCCATTCTCGGGATGGACGAGTTGTCTGAAGAAGACAAAATCACGGTTGCTCGCGCCCGTAAGATTCAGCGCTTCTTATCGCAGCCGTTCTTCGTTGCTGAGCAATTTACCGGTCTCAAAGGTAAGTTTGTGAAGATCGAAGACACCGTTCGCTCCTTCCGCGAAATCGTAGAAGGGAAACATGACGATCTTCCTGAGCAGGCGTTCTATCTCGTCGGCTCCATCGAAGATGCGATTGAAAAGGCTAAGACCATTCAATAAGGAGTTCGCTCGTGGCCGGTGAAGAAACTCTTCAGCTCAATGTACTTTGTCCCGAACGTCCGCCCATTACGGGCATCGGGGTCAAGTCTGTGACGTTGTTTGGTAGCGAAGGTCAGATTCAAATCATGCCGGGACACGCCGCCATGATTGGAAGCTTGGAAACAGGAACGTTCAGCTATGAGACTGCTCAGGGGCAGGAGAAATCCGGCGTTATTTCGAGCGGCTTCTTTGAGGTCAGTGGAAATCAGGTCACTGTCTCCGCGGCTACGCTCGAACTGGATGAAGAAATCAGTTTAGAGCGAGCTAAGGCCGCTCAATCAAAAGCTGAGAATGCTTTGATGGCCATGGAGATTGACGAGCATCAGTTTAAGAAGTATCAGCTGAAGCTGCAGCGCGTGATTGTTCGTCAACAGGCTGTCGGCAAGAAACTTTCTTCTTAGTCGTATCTACAAACACGCTTTCAGGGTTATTTCGTATGTTGTCACGCCCAGGAAAGTTCCATATACTTTATCAAATAGAAGTAGGTTTAACTCTGTATCTTGTTCCAGGACGGAATGAGGGGATGGCAGGAACAGCCAGAACTTTGAAAAGTCTTCAGAGCAGTACTTCGATAATTCCGCTGAGTGTCCAATATGCCGGGCTAGCGGGCCTGGCTTCGCTCGCGCTGACTTTCGGCTGGGCTTCGTGGATCACTACGCAATTTTCTCCAACATCTATTTCAGTTCCAAGTTTGAGTTGGTTGGGTTCGATTGAAATCGGTCTCGATCATGAGTTTGAAACCACTGAACAACCGATTCTGATTTCTCAGGCGAAGGCTGAACCAGTCGCGCCGAAAGTTTTCGCCCCGGCAAAAAAAGCCGCAAAGAAGAAGTCTCATCCCAAAACAATCGTGGCTCGAAAGATGGAAGCCGCTGCCCCGATTGTAGAGATGATCGATGACTTGGTGGAACCAACCCCCGTGAAAGAAGAGGTTGCTTCCGTCGATGAGCTCGCAGCTCTCGGTCGCCTTCACTCCGAGATGAGTGAACGTTTCCACACCGTGGTGAATACTCAGTTCGATATTGAGAGTTTGGTTATTCAAGTTGCTGAAGTGGACCCGATTCCGGCTGAGATGGCTATCCATTCTGAGCCCGTAGTGATGGTAGCGAAGGCTCCGAAGGCCCCCAAACCTCAGAAAAAGCAGGTTCATTTGGTGGCAGCTGCGCCTCTTCAGAAAGCAAAAAAGCAGGAAGAAAAGAAGGTTGAGCCAGTCCGAGCCGAGGCTCCTGTAGCGGAAAAGGCGGAAGAGCTCCTAGCTTACGGACCCACCATACAAGACGCAATTCTTACCACGCCAACTGCCCCTATAAAGGTGGCGGAGCCGGCAATCTTGGAGGCTGAAGTTCAGAAGCCTCTGAATACTCAGGTCAAAGTGAGTCCCCCTGTTCAAGTCGCTCAGGCAGACCTCCCTCAGATCCAAATAAAAGCCCCTCCGGCGAAAGCAGAAATACCGAGTGAAAAGCAAACACCGGTTCCCGCCAAGCCAGAGGCCCCGCGAACGGTATTGACCCCCGACCGGCCGGCTCGCCTCGATATTGCTCCGAGTTGGGAAGTGGATACTCATGTTCCCGCAGTACAGCCAGCGAGGGCGACTGAGTACTCCTACCTGGTGGATGATGTGGTTACTCAGCAGGCACATGAGATGGCTACTCAGCCCCAAGCTCCTGCTCCGGTGGCAGCGCCTGTGATTGTTTCGCCGACCACGAAATCGACCATCTTTATACAGCGTCCGTCTCAGGAAGGAACTCCTCCTAGAGGTGTTCCAGCAGTTCAGCCAGGTCCCCGATTTCCGGCTCCCGCTACTCCGGGGACCGATTTGAATCCGATCAATTTTGCGGCGCTGATGCCTTCCAATGTAAAGGAAGAACAATCAGGGTTTTCTCCTGCAGCTCCCGCAGTTCCGGCGCCCGAGAAAAAGATTTTCGCTTTAGATGGTGGACCGACCGAGCCGGAAAGAGCTCCGGTTGCTGTTGAAGCATTTGATTGGCATTCGGAAGTTTCCGGAGCTTCCCAAGAAACGGTTTCCTATGACGGAGTTTCCGAGGGCAGTGTTGCTCAGTGGTTGATCTCCCGGGCGGAAGGGCATTGGCCGACCATCTCTTGGAGTGGCGGCGGAGTAGCATCCGTTCCATTGATCTCCGAAAACTCTGCAGCGCTTCTTTCAAAGATGAGTGGATCCGGAACTCTTCAACAGAGCAGTGGGATTGTCTTCGGCTACGTGCCCAAGGGATGGAGAGTGGAATTCTCCGGCCGTTCGGATGAAGCCATTTATTTTGATCGCAAGCCGGAAGTGGATCGGGATGCAGCGTTGGGTCTTCCAGAGGGCGGCCGTTATTTCGCTCTCGTCAATGCGGAGCCCGGGGCACACCTTCTCTATTTGGTACCCGTTGTCGGGATTGAAAGAATGGCGATTGTGACCCCTGTGATGGAAGGTAAAGCTACTTTTGTTGCTTCTCAAAAGGCGCCTGAGAAAAAGAATATCACCGGCTTTGTGTTCTCTGCTGCACAGAAAAGACCGACTGGCGTGGCGGATATCACTGTTTCAATCGTGGGACAGGCCAATAAAACCTCTTTTACTGGAGCCGGCGGATTCTTTGCGGTTTCGGATGTCATGAGCTTACCGGGGTACCCGCTTTTCATCGAGACTTCAGGTGCTGAGATTTACACTCATCGTTACCGAATCGCTTCGGGCGCTTCAACCCCACTTTCACTCTATCAGCTTTCGAACTCTCAATTAAAAGGGTGGTTGGATCAGCTAGAAGGTGGTGTTGCAGAAGATAGCGCCTTAGTAGTCGCAGCACTTCCAAATACCGTGAAAAACTCCAAAGAAAAGTTGTTTCCGTACGTGGGCTCTCTTTCCTCGCATCCAGAAATGACTCCTGAAACTTACTCTCTAAGCGGGAAGGACCACCTGACAATTGATACGCCCATGCAGGGAGATTCCCCAAGATTCTTGTCAGTACAGGTACCTGGAGGACCTGCCGTGGTCAGCCTCCATTCTCAAGATGGGAAGCGTACCGCGTTTTCAGAGATGATCTTCAGTTCTCCGAAAGTCATCAACGTGGTTGGGCCCGATTTCTAGCCCTGCTTTTTAAATCTACGAACGTTATTGATGGGAAGGCTTTTGCTGATCTTCTTGATCCCTGTCAGCTTATCGAGTTCATCGACTTCGCTGGGAAGAACGAGCACGAACTTCTTTGGAAGAAGGAGTTTGTGGTCTTGGATGTCCGGGTTGTAGAGGCGCAAATCGTACAACGAAATGCCTTTTTTCAGCGCAATAGACAGAGCCGATTCAGGCTGGGCTACATGATAGAGCTGAATGGATTGAATTTTTTTCGACGGGGGTTCTCCGTAGAACAGATCCCGATAAGTTTCGGCATGCAATAGGGCCAAAAATCCTACGTAGTAACTTTTGCTCGCAAAGCCGAGCGGCGATTTCTTTCCGCAGGGTTCCATGATGCTAATGATCTTATCGCTGGTACGAATGCGTTTAGGAATGGTGACTAGATTTCGCAATCCGTGGTTGTAAGAAGTAATGGCCAAGGACCAAGCGCCCAGAACCTGTCTGTTTCGGCGAAGTAATCGAGCAGCTGCTACGCTGGATTTGATCGGAGAAATGCGTTCGTCGATCTTTGCCTTTTCATTGAGGGTCAAAAACTCACGCCCAGAGAGGTCGAGGAACTGCCAGACACCCTTTGCGCCGACGCGAGAGGTGGCCTTGTTTTCAAACGAACTTTCTAAAAGGCTCAAGCGGGTGACTTCACGCGGAACGCCGAGGTCCATGAAAATGCGTTCCATAATGGGGAAATAACTTTCCGCTTTGTAGAGACCCTTGATCACATTGTCTCGCTGCCCCCAAAGGATCTTCATGTTCTGTGCATGAAAAGAGAAGGGGTGCTTGTGGCCGGTGTTCTTGATTGCAGAAATAATCTGGTATTCGGCGCTATCGGGGTTCTTGAACTTTGCTTGAGCAACCTTGAAATTATATTTTCCCAGTCGTGCGAATGCGCGACGAAAATCCTTCATCGTTTTCGAGATTTTTCTTCCCGACATGATTTCGTAGGCCGCGTCGTTACGAGCTTTCTGGGCAAGCTCGCGAAAATCGAGAACGGCGTAAACCACTTCAGGATGTTTATGATCGAAGATCACTGCTTGGCGAGTGGACCATTCGGTGTAAATTCTCATCCAAAAGCCGACGACTCCTCGGAGCGAGGGCGGAATTTCAAATTCGTCGGTCAGGCGGCGTTCGGTGTCGTTGAGTGCAATCGCGAGTGCACTTGCATTGGGTTCGCCGTAAAAGAGGTTTCCTTCAGAAAGGTAGCGCGTACGAAGTTCATCTTTCGCATCAAAGTTGATGGTGCCCTTTTGAGTGGTTTGGAAATTGTGGGCAGCTAAGCCGCGTTCGGGCGTGCCTTCCACTTGAGTCGAGAGCCCTACAAGCATCGCAATCTGCAGGACGATAAAGATTTTCTTCCAGCCACCAACGTTCATCGAGGGCTTACAAAGCAAGATCCCTGCCGCACAAAATGATTCTAACCTATTGAAATTACAGTAAATTAAATGACTTTAAGCACAGATGATCGGCCAGGAGGTCAGCCGGTGTCTAGTTTTTAGACAGTTTTAGAAGCTAAGCCTAGGTTTTCAGAATGAAATCCCAGCGAATTTGAACTCGGCCTTTTGCGTCGACCAGACCCTTGGGAGGATTGGGGAAGGGGCCCGCTTTATTGAAGGCATTGATGGCTGCATCATCGAGATCGGTCACTCCCGATTCTTCGAGTACCTGAACTTTCACGATCACGCCGTCGTTGTCGAGCGTGACCAAAGTTCTCGTGGTGAGATCGGTGTCGCTCGCGAGGTGCCGGCCTTTTCTATAAAACTTGGTCAGTTCTTCGCGAAGAGAGTTGCTCCAGGCGCGATCCAAGCGTTCACGAATTCTCTGGAAATAGCTGTAGAACACGTATTCGCGGGTGTTCAGAGCAGTGGCATCGGATTGCTTCATGCCTTTGAAATATTCCTGCGGAGAACGAATGTCGGAATTCCATTCTTCTCCGAGACGATTCGGGCTTCCTGCATCGGAGGTCGGGGTTTCAGCGGAAGGCAGAATGGGAATTCCTAGCTTGGCGAGGCCACCCCGTTTTTTCATCAACTGTTTTGCAGCAGCGCCACTTCGAGAAACTTCCAACTTTTTTCCAACCGTTTGACGATCAACGATTTGATTCTGTTCGCCCAGATAGGCGTCCGGCGCGACCTTGTCGGATTTCTGGGTCTTCAAAGTTTGCACAACGCGTCGAGAGTTCTCGCTAATGGGATCGACCTCCACGATGATGGGCGCGGCCTTTTGGTGAGAGGTAAAATAATGCGTTGCAATAAGAAATAGAAGCAACAATCCCAGGAAGTGGAAAAGTGCTGAAAAGACTAGAGGATTTCTTAAGCGAACGGTGTCGGCGCTACCCATGAGAGAAAAAAACTCCTCATAGGTTTCTCGGTACTATTTGCGGTCTTCTTTAACCGGTCTACTCCGTGTCTTCTTTTAAGAAGTCACTTTGAGTATCAGTGCTGGGAGCGGCTTTTGCGGAGGTCTCTGTGGGCTCAGTTCCTTCAATGAACGCCTCTTTAATGGCATTTGAGGAATTCGGTGAAGCGAGCTTTCCATTTCGCGAGTCAATCGTCGCAAAAACGATTCCGGGCGGGATCATAAAGTCAGAGTCCGGGTACTTTTTGACAGCTTCGCGCATGTAAGAAAGCCAAATGGGAAGGGCAGCCTTGGCTCCCGTTTCACTTGGGCCAAGGGATTTCTGATTGTCGAAGCCCACCCAAACACCGGTGATAACAGTCGGAGTGAAGCCCATGAACCACGCGTCCAGGTTATCGTTCGTGGTTCCCGTTTTACCTGCGGCAGGGCGATTCAAATTCTTAGCTCCGTAACCTGTTCCGTAAGCCACCACTTCCTTCATCAAATGGGTCATGACGTAGGAAGTTCGGGGATCCAAAATTACATCGGGATCTTCGGGCAGCGGATATTTTGGGAAGAAAACTTGAGGTTCCGGTTCTCCTGGTTTTGCGTTGGCCTTTTGCGCTTCGATTTGTTCTTTCGGAACCCCTGGGAGAGCGGTCGGCACTGGAGCCGGTTGGGCTTTTTGTTCTTCTAAAACTTTTCCGTCGCGATCTTTCACGCTGCTAATAAAAATCGGAGTGACCTTCCGGCCGAGGCGCGGGAAAAGCGCAAAAGTCCGAGTCAGGTTCATCAACGACGTCGTGCTGCTTCCCAATGAAATGGAAAGGTCCATGTTGTACTGACCGTTGAGACCGATGCGATTAGCAAATTCCACGAGAGCAGGAATTTGAATGGCCTGCACAATCTTGATGGTCGGAACGTTGCGAGATTTAATCAGTGCTTGGCGGAAGGTCGTGTCGCCGTAAAATTTATCTTCAAAGTTGTCTGGTTTCCATTTTCCAGTCGTGTCGTCGCCGTAAATAATGGGGGAGTCGACAATCACCGTCGCCGGAGTAAATCCTTTTTCTAAAGCAGCAGCGTAAATAATGGGTTTGAATGCAGAGCCCGGTTGGCGCTGCGCCTGAATTGCGCGATTGAACTGGCTGGTGGGCGTGTATTCGTAACCACCTACCATGGAAATCACGTTTCCGGTTTGAGCTTCCATTGAGAAAAGTGCGCCTTGAACCTCTGGTTCCTGATCCAGCGCCACGATCACGCGGCCGTCAGTCTTGGAAACAAGCTGAACCCAAACAACGTCGCCTTTGCTCACCACTCGGGAAGGAGTTTCAGGTTCACGCCCTTGAATTCCTGTTTTGTCGTCCCGGAGGGGGCGAGCCCAGCGCATTTTTTCCATGGGCAACTCAGCGCGAATTGCTCCGAGCATCACGCTCGCCATTTTCTTTTTGTCGTCCACGCCAGTGACGAGAGCTTTGTAAAGCTGGTCGGGTTCAAGCAGGTCTGATTCTGTTTTCAGGCCCGCGTGGTTCATGGCCTCAATCCAATCCATACGACCTTCTGGCAGGAAAAGTTGGTAACCCACACGGCGTTTGATGAGCTCGATGCGTTCCTTTTTAAGGAAGGCCTCCATCTTGTCGGGCTTGTTTACTTTTTCAATGGGCCCGCGGAATCCAATGCGTTTGTCGACTGCGCGCAGCCCGTCTTGCATGGCTTTGCGGGCAGATTGAGAAAGTTCCATCGTTGCCGGAACGCTGACGGTGAGTGCGTCTTCGTAAACAGCTTTCTCGCCGTACTTTTCAATCAAGTAGCGACGAATTTGTTCGACCAAATAAGCGGCGCCGCGATTGGTAGTTTCATCGTCATCGTAAACTTTGATCGGCTCACTCGCCGCGTCGTTCATCTGTTGAACGGTGATGTAACTATTTTCGTACATTCTTCGAAGGACGTAGCGTTGTCGCTCCTTCGACTTCTGCGGCGTCAGAAGAGGGCTGTACTTTCCCGGAGCCTGAGGCATTCCGGCCAGCAGAGCGCATTCGGCTACAGTCAGTTCCGAAACATCCTTTTTGAAATAAGCTTTGGCTGCAGCTTGAACGCCGTACGCATGGTGACCCAGGTAAATCTGATTCAAATACAGGTAGAGAATCTGTTGTTTAGTGAGATTTTTTTCAATTCGGCTGGCTAAAATAATTTCTTTGAGCTTACGATCCATCGTGCGCTCTGAGGTGAGGAAAAAGGATTTTGCCACCTGCTGCGTGATGGTGCTGCCGCCTTGAACCACGTGACCAGCGCGGAAGTTGGCCACGCTCGCGCGAAGCATCGACGTGAGGTTCACGCCCTGGTGCTCGAAAAAGCGATCGTCTTCCGCGGAAATGAACGCCTTGACCAAAATGTCCGGCATTTTTTCGTAAGGGATGACGTAGCGACGTTGAGTGTAGTATTCACCCAGGATGTTTTCATCCTTCGTCGAATCTTTTACAGATTCACTGATGATTCGCGTAACCCCCGCTGGACGATAGTCCTCCACTGAAATCAAATTCGGCAGGCCGCGAGAGAAGAACCAAAAGACGCAGGCTGAAACAATCGTCACCGCAATGGTTCCAGCAATTGCTAGAAAGAAAAGTGCCCGAGCAAACCAGCCAATTTGTTTTTTTTCCAGATTCATGAGGGGCCAGATCCACCGATGAGTTGTTTGATTTCGGGAAGCTTAGAGGTCACCGCAGCTTTTCCTCGAAAGATCGCTTCCGTTCTTTTTCCAAAATCCAAGTAGCCTATTCCGTTCATGTCAGGTTCTAAGAGCAGGTCCGCGTCTTTGAGTTCGCCTTGGGCGGAGCGCACGACTTCAATCATGCGAAGAAGTGTGGCTCGTTGTTCAGAGCTGGCTTGCGTAGCGGGATCTGAGGCGCCCATCACATCCACCACAATGACGGGTCCCAATCCCAAAAGTTTTGCTTCGGAGATGGGGAAGGGTCGAACCATGGCCGAAGAGGTCATGGTTTGAGATCCCCAATTGTAGGCACTAAAAAATCCGGGAACGCTCATGGCGGATCGAACGGATTGAGCGGCGTTTCCTTCTTGAATCATTCCGAGGTCGGGTTTGAGCACCAGAATCTTCACCGGAATGCGACTCTCTTTCATGTCTTTTTTCCCTATGACGGATTCGAGCGTTTCATAGAGGCGCTTTCCGTTGGATTCGCCCGAGTGATCGCGAAAGAGAGAGCGATCTGTAAAAGATTTTTCCTTAAATTTTTGAAGCATCCACTCGAAGTCGTTCACGCTCTGGCTAAAGCCGTAGAGAGAGGCTACCAGGGCGCCCATCTCGGTTGCGACGATGGCTCCGATTTGCACATTCGCTTCTCGCAGACCCTTGATCACTCCCGCGTAAGAAAATCCACGGGCGAGTCCGGGACCAAAAACTAAAACGACGGGGCGGGACTTGTTGAAGCTGGGGCCGTATTCGCTCTCAGTTGGATGCGCGGTAACTTCTGGGCCGTAAGGTTGTGGTGGCCCCAACTCTTGCGAGCCTTCAGTGCCCGGAGCAGGCCTTTTCCGAGCAGAGCTGCACCCGGAAGTGCCGAGCACCGAAGCGATGACGAGCGATACTGCAAAAAACTTAAAGAGACGCGAGCCCGAGCTTCTTCCTAAGCTCCAGGGCGAGCAGAGTTTTGATATTTCCAACGAGCTAAGAACTCCTTGTTTCCGTCTGTGCCTTCAATAGGTGAGTCTATCAAGCCTGTGCAGCTCAAGCCAACGGTTTCAGCAAAGGACTTGAGCTTCTCGACAGCGTCTTGACGGTCTTTTTCCGAGCGAACAATTCCGCCCTTTCCCACTTTTTCTCGGCCCACTTCGAACTGAGGTTTTATGAGAGTAATCCACTCGGTTTCCGGTTTTGAAAACTGGCAGAGAGCCGGCAAAATCTTGCCCAAAGAAATAAAAGAAACGTCGACGACAATCAGGTCGACCTGTTGGCCCACGACCGAGAATTCCAAATTCCTGGCGTTGATCTTTTCAATGACGGTGACGCGTGGGTCATTTCGAATTTTCCAAGCCAGCTGATTGAATCCCACGTCTAGAGCGAAAACTCGTTCCGCACCGCGAGTGAGGAGGACGTCGGTAAAGCCCCCGGTCGAAGCGCCAATATCGAGCGCGATTTTTCCGGTGGGAATAATTTCGAAGGTATCCAATGCGGCCGCTAGCTTTACGCCGCCGCGCGAAACATAGGGGTGATCTGTTCCGCGAATCCGCAGCAGGACTTCTTCTTCCAGCAAGGCACCTGCTTTGGTGACGGGTTGATCGTTTGCCAAAACTTGGCCCGCTAAGATCATGCTCTGAGCGCGTTGCCGAGTCGGGGCGAGACCTTTTTCGACTAAGAGCAGGTCCGCGCGCTTCTTGTTAGGCATGGGTAAAGTTATTGACCCGGGTTGAAGGGCTGAGTTTCAGGAGAGGAACCGGCTCCAGAAGGGGCTTTGGTCAGAATCTCAACTTTTTGTTCCGCGACGGCCAGGTGTTCCTGACAAATTCGAATGAGGTGGACGCCTTCTTCAAACCGCTTTAGGGCGACTTCCAGGTTGAGCTCGCCCCCTTCCAAACTTTTTACGGTCTGTTGGAGCTTCTCAAGCGCGGCTTCAAAACCGAGTTTTTCTTCCATAGTGGCAATGGCTTACCACAGATTGGGGATCAATTGGAGCCGGATTTTCCTCGGAGCTGCTCCACCCCTTCTTGAAAGAGGTAGTCGCCCCAGAGTTTGTCCAGATTTCGGAAGGTTTCAATGATGGTTCGAGCCGCATCGCGTTCAGAAACGCCTTGGGTTTTGGCCAGCTGACGAACCGCTCCCAGGATGGCGTGAAAAGCAGGGGTCTCAACTAGGTGAAAGAGCTCGGCTGAGAAGTCCCGAACCTCGGGAGTTCGGCTGGAAACCAGTGCGGTGCTGAAAATTCGAGTCAGGTTCTCGATGGAGACCTCATCTGGATTCGATGGTTTTGGGCTATTGTCCAATTGTTACTTCCCCTAAATAAGATCGAAACTTATATCCCCGGGATGGGGCAGTCACAAGGGGCTCGTCTGATTTTCTCGTCAAGGGAAAAGCTTCGGGGTGGAGAATTTTATGAAGAATTGGTAAAGAACCTGTTCTGCATAAATCACGAGTATTTAAAGGTGCACAATGCCTGATTCCAGATTTCCCTTAAACATCACCGACCGATTTGTGGATCGCCACATTGGCCCCAGCTCCAAAGATGTTGAGAAAATGCTTCAGTACTTGGGAGTGAAAAATCTGGACGCGTTAATCGACGCGACAGTACCTTCACAAATTCGACTCACGAAACCGTTGGCGCGCGAAATTGTCGGCGACGGTGTTTCAGAATATGAAGCGCTCACGCATCTGCGATCGCTTGCGGCACAGAACAAAGTTTTTAAGACGTACATCGGCATGGGCTACTACGACTGCATCACTCCGCCGGTGGTTCAGCGAAATATTTTGGAGTCACCCGGTTGGTACACGCAGTACACACCGTATCAAGCCGAGATTGCTCAGGGTCGTCTTGAAGCACTTCTCAACTTTCAAACCATGGTGATGGATTTGACGGGTTTGCAAATCGCGAATGCTTCGCTCTTAGATGAAGCTACTGCAGCGGCTGAAGCCATGCAGATGTGTTACGCGATTAAGAATCGGGACGCGCAGCGCTCATTTTTTGTAGCAGAAGATTGTCATCCGCAGACAATTGCGGTGATTCAGACTCGCGCGGAAGCTGCAGGAATTAAAGTCATCGTTGGAAATCCCAACTCCTTTGATTTTTCAAAGCCGGTCTTCGGCGTGCTCGTCCAGTATCCCACTACCGACGGTGCGATTTACAATTACGAACCCTTCATTAAAAAGGCGCACGATGCAGGCGCGCTGGCCGTGATGGCGGCAGATATTTTGGCGCTCACGGTTTTGAAGCCACCTGGTGAAATGGGTGCGGATGTTGCGGTTGGTAGTACTCAGCGTTTCGGTGTGCCGATGGGTTACGGCGGTCCGCACGCGGCTTACATGGCTACGAAAGACGAATTCAAACGCCACATTCCAGGACGTTTGGTCGGCGTATCGAAAGACATGGACGGCAAGCCCGCAGTGCGCTTGGCATTGCAAACGCGCGAACAACATATTCGTCGCGACAAGGCCACTAGCAATATTTGTACGGCTCAAGTTCTCCTGGCCATTACCGCTAGCATGTACGCGGTTTACCATGGTCCGCAGGGATTGAAAAAAATCGCGGAACGCGTTCACGGCTTCACTCAGCTTTTGGCTGCGGGTTTGCGTAAGCTGGGTTTTGAAATCGGGAGTGAACCGTTCTTCGATACGTTGAAGGTCACTTTGCCGAACGTGAGTTTGGCCGATCGTATTTACACTCGCGCGGATGCTGCGGAGATTGGCATTCGTCGCTACCCCGACGGAAAGAGCCTTGGCATTTCTTTAGATGAAACCAAACTCGAAGAAGATCTTTCTGCTTTGCTGGATGTTTTCTCCGAAGGAAAAGCCATCGGTTTTAATTTGAAAGATTTGCTGAAGGATGGTGTCCAGAACTTTGCTTACCAGTCGGGCGTGCAGTCGAGAAAAACTCCGTACCTTACTCACCCCATCTTCAATAGCTTCCACTCCGAGACGGAAATGCTTCGCTACATTCATCGCTTGCAGGCGAAGGACTTGTCGCTCACTACGTCGATGATTCCACTCGGCTCCTGCACCATGAAACTAAATGCGGCTGCAGAAATGTTGCCCATTACTTGGCCGCGTTTTGGAAAGTTGCACCCCTTCATTCCGAAAGAACAAGCGAAGGGTTACCAGCTCATGATTCAGCATCTCGAAGATTTGCTGGCAGAGTTGACGGGCTATGCAGCGGTTTCGTTGCAGCCGAATGCGGGCTCTCAGGGCGAGTTTGCGGGATTGCTTGTCATTCATAAGTATCATGAAAATCGTGGTCAGAAGCATCGTCGTGTCTGTTTAATCCCACAGTCGGCGCATGGAACGAATCCGGCCAGCGCGGCGATGGCGGGAATGTCCGTGGTAGTGGTGAAGACCGACCCGAACGGCAATATCGACATCGAAGATTTAAGAGTGAAGGCGGAAGAACATAAGAATGATTTGTCCGCGCTGATGGTGACGTACCCCTCTACTCATGGTGTGTTCGAAGAAGGCATCAAAGAGATTTGCGAAATCGTTCACAAGCACGGCGGCCAGGTTTACATGGACGGCGCGAACATGAACGCGCAAATCGGGCTTTGTAAGCCGGGAGATTTCGGTCCTGACGTTATTCACCTGAATTTACACAAGACGTTTTGTATTCCGCACGGCGGTGGTGGCCCGGGAATGGGTCCTATTTGCGTGAAGGAGCACCTGAAGCCGTTCTTGCCGGGGCATCCGATTGTTCCGATGGGCGGTGAAAATACGGTGGGCGCTGTGGCCGCGGCTCCGTGGAGTTCGGCGAGCATTCTCCCCATTCCTTATACTTACATTTTGATGATGGGTGCCGATGGTTTGAAGCGAGCCACTCAGGTGGCGATTTTGAATGCCAACTACATCGCCAAGAAACTGCAGCCGTACTATCCGGTTCTCTATCGTGGAAAAAATGGTTTTGTGGCGCATGAGTGCATTGTTGATCTCCGTCAGCTGAAACCAACTTCCGGTATCGAAGTGGAAGATGTGGCGAAACGGTTGATGGACTACGGCTACCACGCTCCGACGGTTTCTTTCCCGGTGGCAGGCACGATGATGATTGAGCCGACCGAGAGCGAATCGTTGCATGAGCTCGATCGCTTCTGCGAAGCCATGATTCAGATTCGAAAAGAAATCGAAGAAATTGAAAAAGGTAAAGCGGACAAGCAGAACAACGTTCTCAAGAATGCGCCACATACTTCAGCGCAAGTCGTGTCGGACAAGTGGGATCGTCCGTATTCTCGTGAAAAAGCGGCGTTTCCGGCCTCCTGGACCAAGGAGCACAAGTTTTGGCCCTCAGTGTCGCGAATCGATTCCGTCTACGGCGACCGCAATGTGATGTGCGCGTGTCCGCCGATGGATGCTTATCAATAGAAGCGAAATCTAAAATTCTTAGTTGAAGTGTTCGACCTCAGAGCCGGGAACTGAAACCCAGGAATGCATGCGGTCTTCGTAGACGGAGAAGCGAGGTGCAGGAAATTGGGGGTCGGCAAATGTTCCAAGGGTGATCGCAGTCAGTTCGGGCTGACTTTCCATCAGATAATAAACAGTAGACCCGCATTTTGGGCAGAAGTGAAAGTGGATGCGATCGCCGTCTTCGCAAACTCGAGTGTAAACAGTTGAGTCGCCTCGGGGACTCGTTAGCTCGGTTGAAAATCTGACCTGCGCTCCGAAAGCACTACCTGTGCGTTTTTGGCATTCCAGGCAGTGACAAACGGAGATTCGAACGGGTTCTCCCTGACAAGCAATGCTGAGCTGACCGCAGGAACAAGATGCTCGACGTTCGGTCATTAGCTCAGTGACTCGACGTATTTCTTGTATTCGTCGACGCTCATCATGTTTGCCGGTTCGGCGAGTTCGAGTTTAATCATCCAAGCTTCGCCATAGGGGTCGCGGTTGACGACGCCCGGATCTTCGGGGAGTCGGTTGTTTACTTCCACCACTTTTCCAGCAGCGGGTGAGTAAAGATCTGAAACCGCTTTGATGCTTTCGACAACGCCGAAAGTGTCACCGGGCTTCACAACTTTTCCGACTTGGGGAAGTTCGACGAAAACAATATCGCCGAGTGAGCTCTGAGCGTGGTCAGTGATTCCCACGGTCATGGTTTTGCCTTCAATCTTGGCCCACTCGTGGTCTCGAGTGTATTTCAACTGAGCTGGAAAGTTCATTTAGTAAGGTCTCCTATAAAAAGGGGTGGGAACTACTTCTGCCGCGGTCTTGGTGCCGCGAATATCGACAGTGATCGCAGTGCCGGCTTTCGCATGGGCAATGTCGATGAAACCGATGGCAATCGAAAATTTTAAAGAAGGGGACTGCGTCCCGCTCGTCACTTCGCCGATGCGGGTGGTGCCGGTCTGATCAAAGAGCGCATAACCGTGACGGGCAATTCCCTTGTCCGTCAGCTTGATGCCGACGAGTTGGTGTTTCAGACCTTTTTCTTTTGCCGCAGCAATGACGGAGCGTCCGTAGAAATCGCCTTTGTCGAGTTTCGTCACCCAGCCTAGGCCGCATTCGAGTGGATTTCTCTCATCCGAAAGCTCATTGCCGTAGAGCGGGTACTTCATTTCCATTCGCAGCGTATCGCGGGCACCGAGACCCACGGGTTTTAGGCCCACGTCGCTACCCGCTTCTAAGAGCGCGCGCCAAACTTCGGTGCCGCGATCCCAGGGGACGTATATTTCAAAACCGTCTTCGCCCGTATAACCCGTGCGAGCCAGAACGGCAGGAATCGAATTCAAAACTTTTCCTTCGGCAAACCAATAGGTCTTAATCGGAGCGAGCGGAGTGGAAGTAAGTTTTTGTAAAATCGATTCCGCTTTGCAGCCTTGAAGCGCGATCTGAGAATAGTTTGCACTCTCATTGCTCAAAGAAACTTTCGCGCCCGAATGATTCTTTTTGAAAACCTCTAAAACCTTTTGCATGTGGGCGTAGTCTTTGTCGGTGTTGCTCGCGTTCACGACGACTAAGAAACGATCTACGGCACGACGGTAGATCACCAGGTCATCCACCAGCCCGCCGTGGTCATTGCAAAGAAGCGTGTACTGGCCCTGGCCGACAGCGACTTTATTCACATCATTGCTGAGTAAGTAATTTAAGAAAGCAGCGGCATCCGCACCTTCGACATGAACTTCGCCCATGTGGCTGACATCGAAAAGTCCCGCGGCGGTTCGGCAGGCTTGATGCTCATCCAGAACGCCGGTGTATTGAACGGGCATCTCCCAACCGCCGAAGTCGATCAGGCGGCCACCGAGTTTTTTATGTTCCTCGAAAAGCGCGGTGCGTTTGAGCATGAGGTCTTCTCTTCCCACAGATGGGGCGGGTGTTTCAAGGCTAAATGTCCGACTAAACTAGGCTTCTCGGGCCTCGGCGGCTGAAACGGTGTTGCTCATGAGCATGAGGATGGTCATTGGGCCCACCCCGCCCGGAACAGGGGTGAGGGCGCTAGCGACTTTGCTGACTTCTTCAAACTTCACATCCCCACAAACTTTGCCGTCAGGTTTGCGGTGAATGCCGACATCCACGACCACAGCGCCTTTCCGAACGTGTTCGGACCCTATCAATTCCTGTTTCCCGGCGGCGACGATCAGAATGTCCGCCTGAGAGGTCAGGGATTTGAGATTGGCTGTCTTGCTATGGCATTGAATGACAGTGGCGTCGGCCTGCATCAGGAGCTGGGCCGCGGGCTTTCCTACAATCACGCTTCGGCCAACCACGCAGGCCAACTTGCCTTTGACTTCAATTTTGTAGTGTTCCAATAGCTTCATTGCCCCGTAGGGAGTGCAGGGTTTGAGTCCTGGCAAACCTTGCATGAGGCGGCCCAGGTTCTGGGGATGAAACCCATCCACATCCTTTTCAGGAGCTACCCAAAGCAAGAAGTCTTCGGATTTAAAAGTGGGAGGAAGCGGCTGTTGCAAAAGAATGCCGTCGACATTCTTATCTGCATTCAGTTTAAAAATGGCGTCTCGAACCTCTGCTACGCCAGCAGATGCGGGAAAGCGAATTGTTTCGTGAGCTAGTCCGAGCTCTTCGGCGGTCTCGCCTTTCTTGCGAACGTAGATCACGCTGGCCGGGTCTTCCCCGACGATCAGAACCGAAAGCTTGGGTGCGCGTCCGTGTTTCTTTTTAAATTGGGCTGCTCGGTGGGAGACTTCTTTACGTAAAGCCTCAGTGACGGGTTTTGCGCTAAGTAAGAGCATGGAGATGATTGATTAATAGCACAGATCAGCTATAACGCATTGAATAAATGCAGTAGAAGTGAGCTAGTCCTTGGTCAATCGATTTTTACAGATTTTTATAATTCTGTTTTTGATGGGAGCATCCTCAAGCGCGAATTCCGCTGAGTGCCTGGATGGGGAGACGCTCGTTTTTTTCGATGGCAAAGGATTTGGGTTTCGCGAATGTCGGCAGGGTTCGTGCAGTGCACGGATTGGCGAGCGCTCTCGCTACTCAGAAGCCCAGCTCTCAACATTTTCACGACAAATTCTTTCGAAGGAAATAGGAAATCTTCTTCCACTCTTTGGTTATACCGTTTGGGGAAATCGAGTGATCACTGTTTTTCGCGCGGGATCTTTCTCAGCGGCCGAAAAAGCAGCCTACGCCTATAAATTTATTGGTGCACCGTATTTTGCGGCAATGACAGTTCCTACTGCTTTAAGTCTTCTTCAAGAAAAGCAGAGAAAGACTTTTGAAACGGTTCAGTCCGTGAGTGAAGGCGAGCTTTGTATAGGTCATGATCGATTTTTTAATTTCTTGCCGGGCACTACTCAGGCCTACATTCTCCAGGGAGTTCGCGAACTCGACGAATGGCTCGGCGCTTTGCGTCTGGACTCTTGCAAAACCGTCGGACCCTTTGAGTGGATGGGGATTTCTAATCGCGGAATCATTGATACGTCGAGTGATCCAGATATGTCAGCGATCAGCGACGGAATGCGCAAGTTGAATCCCGTAGGTTGTTTCTCTCGTTAGTTGACAAAGCAGACCCGGGTTCGTAAGGTTCATAAATCCATAAAGGGGGGGATTTATGAAGAATTTATTTTCGGTCTTTTTTGCTGGTCTATTTTTTGTTGTTCCTGCGTTCGCGGGGCAACCAGGCCCTGAGGGAAAGCTTGTTACCATGTGTTTTCCTAGTGCTCCGAAGAGCACCAGCTATGGTGTGATCATTACCGCAACCGTAGATCCTAAAGACCCCTCGCAGATTGTCGGACCGATGGTTGCTCGAGTGATGAGCGTTGTGTCCAGCGTTGCGAGTATTGTGGGGCAATTGGAGGTTTCTGAAACTTCTACGAACCCGGGAGAGTTTTCTGGAATAGATTTTTCTTTAAAGCCAACGGCGGCATCTTACGCGGGATATACGGAGTCAAAGCTTCGGGCGAAAATTACAGACACCGCAACTGGAGTGGTGACAGTAGTAGACGAAGATGTTGTTTGCTCAAGGGAGTAGCTGGCTAGGGCCGCCAGGTAAGAATTTCCAGAAACCCTATCTTTTTTGCCGACCGAGGCGCGTTGTGAAAAAGAATTTCTACACGGCCGGAATTGCCCAGTGGAAGCAGGTCGCCAAAAATAACTCCAACATATTGTTACGTAATTTTTCGCCGTAGAACTTTTTTGCCGACTGGGAAGCCCCGTCCAGACTCAAGCTTCGAGACCGGCACGCCGATTGCTGTTACTTGTGCTTGGTGGAACAGGATGTTCCGCTAAAGGGGAAGATGCTTTGGCCACTGGATTGTGGACAGCAGTATCAGGAGCAAGCGCAAATATTCAACAGGTGGACACCGTGTCCAATAACCTGGCGAATCAGGACACGCTCGGCTTTAAAAAAGACACTCCGACTTTTAAGGAATATCTCACTACCACTGAACGTGAGCACGAGGCTCAGGATGTTCCACGCGGTCCGATCAAGGATAAAGAATTTTATCCGCTGGATGGACGCGATCAATCATTCGTCATCGTCGACGGTACTTACACTAATTTTAAACAAGGAAACTTGAAAATTACAAAGGCCCCTCTGGATTTAGCTCTAGATGGGTCTGGTTTTTTTGAGGTCAGCACGCCTTCAGGGGTCCGCTATACGAGAAATGGAAGTCTCAAAATGGCTATGGATGGCCGGTTAGTGACTTCTGAGGGATACCCCGTGCTGGCTGTTCAGCCCGGAGGGCTGGCGACCGCGCTGCCAGCCACAGCGTCCCAACCGAGCCAAGGAGGGCAGCAGACTCAAGGAGGAGTCACGGTTGGGCAGGGAAGAACTCCCGCTCAAATTGAGGCGGAAGTTGCTGGGCGATTTATCAATCTGCGCGATCGGGGCACGAACATTAGCATCAGCGAGGCGGGGGAAATTTTTGCCGGGGATCAACTCGTCGCGAAATTGAACGTGGTAGAATTTAGTGATCTGAACAAGCTGCGCAAGCAGGGTGGAACTCTGTTTGTAAACGCGGATCAGACAAATATTAAAGCGGAGCCGGGAAGAACTTTGGTGAAGCAGGGAATGATTGAGGGATCGAACGTGAATCCAGTGGAAGAAATGGTGAACCTCATCAAAGCCAATCGAAGTTTTGAACATGGAATGAAAGCCATCAAGACTTACAGCGAAGTCCTGGGCAAAGAAGCAAACGATATCGGGAAATTATAGGTATGTTGAAAGCACTTTCTACATCAGCAACTGGACTTGAGGCTCAAGCAGCGAATATCGAGCGCATCTCCAACGACTTGGCCAACGTCAACACCGACGGATACAAGCGCAGCACACATGAGTTTCACGATTTGATGTATGAAACCACGAAAGAAGCAGGCGGATCCATCGGCGCGTCTTCGCAAAGTCCAGTCGGCGTTCAAAATGGTTTGGGCGTGAAAGTCGGGACGATTCATAAAAATTTCGAACAAGGTCCTGCGCGAATGACCTACCATCCTTATGATTTGATGATCGAAGGAAAAGGTTTCTTTCCGGTTCGCAAAACGAATGGGGATGTTCTTTACACGCGCGGGGGCGCTTTTAAGGTCGATGCTCAAGGTCGTCTCACACTTTCGAATGGAACCGAACTGATTCCGCAAATCACGATTCCTGCAAATGCGGTAAACGTGGTGATCAATCCGAGCGGCAGCGTAGTGGCAACTTTGCCGACGCAAGAACAACAGGAGCTCGGTCAGATTCAGCTGATTACTTTTCAAAACATGCAGGGCCTCAGTGCCCAGGGTGAAGGACTTTACAAGGCAACTCTCGGAAGTGGTCCGCCGCTTCAAGGAATGCCGGGTGAAAATGGAATGGGGCTACTTCAAGCCGGAGCGCTTGAGGGTTCCAACGTCAACGTCGCCAATGCGATGGTGGATATGATCACCACGCAGCGTGCGTACGAGATGAACACCAAGGTGATGGGTGTTGCAGACCAGATGCTGGCTGCGACGGCCAACATCAAGTAACGGTAGTTAAACCAAGGGTCGACATGGAAGTCGACTCGGGGGGTTTCAGTGTTTAAGGGGCAAACAAAGTCAGGGATGACGCTGGTCCTAGTTGCGCTATTTGTGAGCGCATCTGCGACGGCAGCAGGTCAGCCGCAAAACGGCGCAAAGCAAAGAGTTTCTCAACTCATCTCGCAAGAGATTCAGAAAAAATACCCAGCAGCGAAAATTGAAATGGGTGCTATCAGCGAATTTCCTGCGGGAAATCCGATTCATGTCAGCCTCGTTGAAGATAGCGGTCGTGGCTATGTGAAGTGCATGGTTCAGCTAGAGCAAGGGGAAGATGAAGTCATTGAGAGACTGGTGTCGGCTTCATTTACAGCGCTGATGCCTGCCTACATTGCTAAGAAGCGGGTTCTTCCTGGTGAGAAGCTGGATGCAGAAAATTTCAAAAAAGATTTTGTGAATGTGGCTCATGGAATGGCTCGCGAATATCGCGGCGTTATTCTTTCGTCTGAAGTGAAACTGGAGAACCTTCAAGCCACCCAAACGATTTTAGAGGGAAATTATCCACTCAGTAGCGGCGTTCAAAAGATTCCAGATGTGAAGCGGGGGGATTTGGTTCGCGTGCGCGTGCTGTCGGGTCGCGTGATGCTCTCTCTTCAGGGGACTGCGCAGGAGCCTGGCAACGTAAAAGATCAGGTTCGAATTCTTACTGAGAAAACGAAGCGAGAGTTGAAAGGCAAAGTCATGCCGGACGGCTCGATTGAGGTGCAGCTATGAAGGCTCGCTACTTCTCGTTGATCGCGCTTTGCCTTTTAAGCGTCGGCTGCTCGAGCATCATGGGCGGATTGAGACGCGATTTAAGAGATATTGATGAGCGCGAGCCCTTCCATGATCCAGGTCCTACTTTTGGTGGAGTTTGGTCGGAGCGCGGTTTGCTTGCGGATGATGAAATGAGCCGCGCACCAGCTTCGGATTCGAATCGTTCAAACTCACGTCAAAACGGTTCTTGGATTTCTCCGGAACAAGAAGAGGCCAATCGCCGCGATATGTACCGAAATTCGATAGATCCTCTGACGGGTCGAAGCGCCGATGTCGCTTACTCCAATAGTCCTTCCGTCGAACCGGCGGTGAAGCGCAACTATCGTCCAAATAGAACAACGAAGAACGACTTCATCGACAACAGTCAGACCGAAGGTTCCCTCTGGGCGTCTGACGGGCAAACCAATTACTACTTCGTAAAGAACAAAACGCGCGGTGGTGGTGACATCGTCACGGTCACTTTGGAACCCAACATCATGCAAGATGTTCAAGCGGAGTTGATGCGTACTTTGACGCCAGAAGAAAAGATGTACGAAATGAAACTCGCTCAAGCCAAAGTGCGAGCCCGCTACTTCGGTTTACCTGAGCCGAACTCTTTAAGTGCGACGGACATGATTGCCTCTAATGCTGCTGCTCCGCAGAGAAATCCTGCGGCAGCTGTGAATCCCGCAAACTCTCCAGCAGCGCCTTCGCCGAATCCCGCAAATCCGGCAGGAGGCCCTGCACCGGCGGCAGCTGCTGCGCCCACGCAAGCACAGGCCACCGCTGCTAACGCGATGAAAATTACTGAAGAGGAAGAAGAAAAAGTTCCGCGAGCAACACCAGCGGATGTGGATATCAGCAAGGCTTACGAATTGAAGGCGGGAGAAACGATCATGACGGAGATCATCGATCGCTATCCTAATGGGAATTACAAACTTCGCGGCACTAAGCGAATCAAATTTAGAAATGGCTACAAGTATCTCAACTTGGTTGGAATCGCGAAGAGTACCGACGTGACTCCGGAAGACACGATTCCCTCTACCAAGCTTTACGAGTATCGCCTCGAGGTGGTCGAATGAAAAATCGAGTCTTGTTAGTTCTGGCACTCAGTTTGATTTTCGAGGTGTTCCCAAAGTCTGCAGCAGCGGCTCGCTTAAAGGACATTGCCACGGTGAAGGGCGTCCGTGAAAACATTTTGATTGGTTACGGCATCGTCGTCGGTTTAAAGGGCACGGGCGATTCGGCTTCAGACATCACCGGTCAATCCTTGGGCCGACTCTTTGGCAAACTCGGCTTGGAAGTTCAGAATGGAGTTCGTTCGAAGAATGCTGCGGCCGTGATTGTTACTTCGAAGCTTCCGCCGTTTGCTCGCGTTGGAAATAAGATCGATGTGACTGTCAGCTCCATCGGGGACTCTGCAACTTTGGAAGGTGGCGTTCTGCTCGTAACACCGCTTCGCGCCGGTGATCAGAACGTCTACGCCGTAGCGCAAGGAACGGTCAGTATCGGTTCCGTCGCAGATGGAACGACTAAAAACTTTCCGACCGTCGGTCGTGTCATTGGTGGAGCTACGATTGAAAAAGATCTCGACGCTCAGTTTTCAAACAAGAAGAGCTTTCGTCTCTCCCTTCATAATCCCGATTTCACAACCGCTGCCCGCGTTTCCACACTGATCAATTCGGAGCTGGGTGGCAAGTACGCCAACGCTCAAGACAGCGCCACCATCGATGTCATCGTACCGTTTAACTATGAAGGAACGACGGTCGAGCTCATGTCTTCGCTAGAGAACATTAACGTCAACGTCGATTCTCGCGCGCGCGTTGTTCTGAACGAACGAACGGGTACCGTCGTGATGGGTGAAAAGATCGGTATTTCGCCAGTGGCCATTGCTCACGGTGAACTTTCTATCGAAGTTGCCGACACCAAGCCGGGTGCGGCAGCTGGATCCACGCAAACCAATCGCCTTGCTGAGCTGAAAGGTGCAGCAAATGTTTCTGATTTGGTGAAAGCGCTGAACACCTTGGGGGTTCAGCCGAAGGATCTCACCGCAATTTTTCAAACTCTGCGTGAAGTGGGCGCGCTCCAAGCAGAGTTGGAGATCATGTGATCGAAAGTTTTTTGAAGTGTCGTAGTACTGAGTCGAGTCGTCCAAGCGTCATGGAAGATGCAAGGGCAGAAGTATTTCAAATCCAGGAAACAGGACAGGATCAATGGCCTGCTAGGATGGCGGGTTTAACCAGTCTTGAATCAATCCCATTCGACATGGAAGTCGATGTGGTCGACAGAACTCAGCTTCGACGGAGGGGGGAGCGGTGATCAAGCCCATTGCCCCGGGTGCGACACCGCCCCCTTCTTCTTACGAGCGACAAGAGCGTCAAATGAAGTATGGCGACAATGCTTTGACAGCGCCGACCACTCCGACGAAGCGAGTGCCGGTGGTGGACAAGACGAAGGTGGATCCAGCAATGCTGGAGGCCGCTAAGGGAATGGAGGGAATGTTCCTCGATTACCTGATGCAGGTCATGCGAAAGACGGTGCCGAAGAATGATTTCGACATGGAATCGCCAGCGACAGGAATTTATCGGTCGATGATGGATTCAGAAGTTGCTAAGAAGGCGGCAGAGGCTGGTGGCGTGGGTTTGGCGGATCACATCATTGCTTATTGGAACCCAGGCGGATACACTGAGAATAGGGCTCAGAATGAGCGAAGTACGGAGGAAGACCAATGAAGGTTACCCAGACAGGTAGTAATCCAGTTCAAGATACCGAAATCAGCGCTGCGAAAAAAGCAGAGCGCGCCGCGAAAGCACAAGAAGGTCGTCAGACCAAAGGTGCTGAAGCTGCTTCAACGAGCGGAGCTCGACCAGAAATTTCTGCCAAGGGCCGCGAGTTTGCAAAAATGCGGGAAGCCGCTAAGGCTGCTCCAGAAGTTCGCGATGCGAAAGTTCAAGATCTCAAAAACAGAGTTGCTTCAGGAAAATACAAAGTAGATGCCGAAGCTGTTGCAGACAAAATGGTGAACGACCACGTCGACATGTTCGGCATTGGTTAATCACTGATTTACTAACCAGCTGAGAACAGGATGTTCTTAAGCTGAGAAAAAAGGCCAGGAAGGCTCGTGAAAGATAAACAGACGCTCACCCAGCAGATCCTCCAGATTCTTCAAAAGCAGATCGGATTTCACCGTCAGCTTCTCGAAACCATACGCATGGAAAAAGAAGCTTTAGTGAATGCTGATCTCTCGGGCATTCAAGAAGCGACCTATGCGAAAGAAGCCCTGGTGGAAGGAATCAAACAACAAGAAGCCGAGCGAATCAAGACCAGCACGGAGCTGGCTCTGGTTTTCAAAAAGCCTCTTCGCGAGCTGACCCTCACCGGAATTATCTTAGAGGTTCAGGGATGGGATCTGAAAATGGCCGACACGCTTCGGAGCGCGCAAAACACGCTGGCGCTTTTAGCTCAGCGAATTTCTGATCAGAACAAATACAATAAAGATTTGGTTGAAAAGTCCCTGGGGCATGTCCAGGAAATGAAGAAGAACGTTTTGGGTGAGTCTACCCCTCGCTCCGATACCTACTCGCAAAGTGGCCAAAAGGTAAACGCGACACCCAGCTCGCGGCTGATTTCAAAGGAGGCCTAGAAGTTCCGTGGCGATCCCAAATATCATGAACACAGGGCGCTCTGGATTGGTGGCCGCGAAGGCAAGTATCGCGACGACCGGTCACAATATCGCCAACACGAATACGGAAGGGTATTCCCGTCAACGTGTTCTACAGGGAACAGACCAGCCCCACCCGGCGGTTGGAAATCACGGTTTCATCGGCACCGGCGTTCTCATCAACCGCGTTGAGCGTCTCAATGACGAGTATGTAGAAAAACAAATTCGAAACGGCAATCGCGAACTCGCGCACATGGAAGAAAAAGATCTGGCTCTTCGTCAGACCGAAGATATCTTCAACGAATCCAACGGCGACGGGATCAACCGATTGATGGCCCGATTTTTCAACGAGTTCAGAAAGCTTTCCAACGAGCCGGATAACGAAGCGATACGTCAGGCCGTTCGAGAAGGCGCACAATCGCTCGTGAATGATTTTCACCGCATTCGCAAAGAAGTCGACGATGTTCGCAGTCATATTGATTCGCGCGTCGAAGGCTTTGTAAAGGAAGTGAACTCTCTCGCGGAAACCATCCGAGATTTGAACTCCAGAATTCAAGTGATCGAAGTTTCGGGTGCCTCGGCAAACGACCTTCTCGATAAACGCGATTTAGCGGTGAAGCAGTTAGCCGCCAATGTGGAAGTGAACGTTTACAAAGATCGCCAAGGCAATGTGAATATCGATCTCGCAAACGTCGGCCCGTTGGTAACAGGTCCCAATTGCGAAAAGATTTTGGTTCGTCGCACAGAAGCAGACGGTCAGGGCAAGCCCGAAAACGCGCTCACTCTGTCGACGTCTGCAAATGCCAACGGGGACATTACTCACGTTTTGAAGGGTGGCAAAATCGGTGCTCTTTTACAAACGCGCGATCAAACGCTTTCGACCGTTTTGGATCGTTTGGATGAGTTGGCATTCAATCTGACTTCTTCAGTAAATGAAATTCACACCCAAGGCTTTTCGCGCGAAGGGTTACAAGGAATTCATTTCTTCAAACCCTCAGAAGGAAAGTTCAGAGCTTCAGAGTTTATTTCGCTTTCTGATCACGTGAAGGAAAGTGCTGGAAATATTGCGGCAGCAGCAATTCCAGATGCTCCCGGCGACAACCGTATTGCGATCGCGATTTCTGGCTTGCAAGGTGCGCGCATTATGAACGGCGGCAAGAGCACCGCCGACGACTTTTACAATTCCATTATTTCGGATGTCGGTGTGGCCACGAATAAAAATCGTTCTGGTATGAATCAGCAAAAAGACATTGTCACCCAGCTTGGAAAAATGCGCGAACAGATTTCGGGCGTTTCTTTGGATGAAGAAGCTGCAAACCTCCTTCAGTTCCAACACGCATTTGATGCTTCTGCGAAAGTCATTCAAGTCGCAGATGAAATGTTGAAAACGGTCTTGGACCTAAAACGGTATTGATAAATGAGAGTCTCAGATAACTTAAACTTTGGCACCGTCCGAAACAGTATCGCAAGATCGAAAGGTCGTATGGATACGCTTCAGAATCAGACAGCAACCTTGAAGAAGGTGAATGCTCCGTCCGATGATCCGGTGGGCACTGCCAAGATTCTCGAAATTCGTACGGATAAAGTAGTGAACGACCAGTATCAGATGAACGCAAAGCTCGCGGAAACTTTTCTGACCAATTCCGATCACGCACTCGCAGACCTTGCTGAAGTCGTGGGTCGTGCAAAAGAAATCGCGATTGGTCAATCCAGCGGTGCAAGTTCTAACGATGAAACGCGCGTGGGTGTTGCTGAGGAAATCAGTCAGCTCTATCGTCACGCTGTGGCGACTGCCAATCGTCGCATCGGGGATCGCTATTTGTTTTCAGGTTATAAAACCAATCGTGCAGCTGTGAATCCCGAAGGGGAATTTGTCGGCGACGACGGCCAGATGATGGTTGAAATCGCCAAAGGCGTTTATCTCACGATGAATGTTTCCGGAAATGAAGCCTTTAACACGCATCCCGTTCCTAAGGATCCTGATCAAGTTGCAATTCACGATGGTCCGAAGCCCCCTCCTTACAAACCAGGAGGGGAATCCGAAGGACGCGTTCCAGCAGAAGAACAAAAGAAGAACCCCGAAAACGTAAACGTTTTTGATGAACTTCAGAACCTTCGAATTGCGCTTCTTACCGGAGACCTCGAAGGAATTCGTGGAACCCTGGAGCGATTCGATCAAATACATGGCAAGATCGTCGCGACTCGATCGAAAATTGGTTCCAGAGTCCAAGGTTTGATGCAAACCGACCAAGCCTTAGAACGTCATAATGTGACAAATGCCTACCTGAATTCTGCGTTAGAAGATGCTGATATGGCCCAGGTTGTCAGCGATTTAGCTAAAGAAGAACAGGTGTTACGCAGCTCGCTTGTCAGCTCCCAGAAGCTGATCCAACCCAAGTTGCTCGATTTTCTAAAATAAATGGGGAGTAGTTGTTGCAAGTTGCGGGGCGTTAGAATAAACGTTCTTCCGGTAAAGGAATACTCAAAAAACGCTGAGATGGAGATCTTATGCTAGTATTAACCCGGAAGTTGGGTGAAAGTATCGCGATCGACGATCACATTAAAATTGTGGTCGTGCAGATCAAAGGGAAGCAAGTCCGATTAGGAATTCAAGCTCCTAAAGAGACGAAGATTCACCGCGAGGAAGTCTACACAGCAATCCAAGAACAAAACAAGGAAGCTGTTAAGGCTCCTGCGGCAATCGCCCAGGTTTCGAAAGCCCTGAAGGGTTAGTAGTGGGTTAGCTAGTTGCTAGTTGTAAGATAAATAACCTTTTTCAAGAGGTTGAGCGTGATCATTAAAACAGGACGTTTTGGACAGCTCACGGTCGGTGACGACGAGCGAATTCGAATTCCACAGGGGATCTTAGGATTTCCCGAACTTCAAAATTACTTTCTAGTAGATCCGGCAGACGACACATTGATTTTGTGGCTGCAATCGATTGATCGTCCGGAAGTCGCGTTCCCACTTCTGGAACCAAAAATTTTCCGCCCCGATTATGCGGTTCGACTTTCTTCGATGGAGCTTCGCGAGCTTCAGTTGGAAAGCATCAATCAGTCAGCGGTATTCAGCGTGCTGACGATTCCGGATGATGTCACTCAGATGACCGCGAACCTCAAAGCTCCGCTGGTTATTAATCTGAAGAGACAGGTCGCTAAGCAAGTCGTGCTTCAAGAAAATGAATATGGAATTAAACACACCATGTTCAAAGAATTGCGTACGCATCTCATGACGATCAATGCTCAACGCGGCGCTCGCGATGACGCAGGCGCTGGCATCAGCGCACCTGTTGCACTCAAGAACATTCCACCGTCACTGACGGTGAAGGGGCTTGAGCTGTAGCCCAACAGCTTGGCTTGAGTCTTGCTTTGACTCCAGATAGAAGTGAGGATTCTCGATGTCTAAGAAATCTGGATTTCCTATAAAAATTCCGAGTGCGAAAGTAGATGACCAGCCGGCCACGCGTAAAATGCTTCGCCTGGTTCGGGATGAATTGCGATCAGAAATTCGCCAGCTAGATCGAAAGATGGACACAAAGTTCCAAGAGTTTGAAGTAAAAATGGATGCTCGGTTTGCGGGGCAAGACTCCAAATTTACGGGATACTTTGAAGCTCTTAAGGCGGATAGCACTCGGATGCAGCTGCTTCTCGAGGAGCAAAACGCCAACAACAGAATTGTGTTGGAAGGTCTTCAGGCCCTCTGGCAACGGCAAGATCGAATTGAAAAAAGGCTTTAGTAGCCTTCTAGTATTCAAACCAATCAATGTTCAGACACATAAGCGACTCCGATGGAGAGTCGGCGATTTGTTTTGTGTATTTTTGAATCAGGCCGATCAACTCTTCTCGAATTTGCGGTACGAGATCTGCCGAAAGAGAAACAGGCGCTGTGTAGTGAAGGTCGCTGGATCTTTTCATATCCATGGATTGAAGGGCTTTCATTCTCCAGTTCGAATGATGTTTCATAACAAACGGGGAGTCGTGCGGAACGTGAACGACATTTTTTCCAAAATCGAGCTGCCCTGCTTTTTTCACCAGCAATTTTTTTTCTAGAAGAAACTTCAAAACTCCGGCTACCACTTCTTCTCTTAGGCTCAGCTCAAATGTCGCTTCAGCAAGGCGCAAGTACAGGGGTTGTCCTGACGGATCCGAGTGTTGCTCTGAGCGCCAGAGCGGGTGCGATGGGTCTTACGATCTCTTGGTCAGGAATTTCAACACTCTTTGTCACTTTCATTCCGCTCGACGCTATGAATCAGGCCAAGGCAACCTTTTCAGAATCTTTCTTTTCTCAAAAAGAAATGAGCGTCACCGGACCCATTTTTGAAACAGCAGGTGTTATTTCCTGCGAAGTGCGCTCTGAATAGAAGTTGAATAGACATTGTAGAATGTCGGGGCCTTGAAGCAGAGCGTCTTCAGGGCCCTAAATTTTTGTTGAAACTCCCCCTCATTCAGAACAATATGCCGCCGGGGGAAAATTTAGATGAAAAATTCGAGGCTCGTTTGGGGATCTCTACTCGCGCTATTGGTGTTTGGTTGCGGCGGTCAGGCTGAAGTTCAAAAAGCAGCAGGCACTCCCGATCCACTCGCCTTTCTTTCTCCCGGTGAAAGAGAACTGATCATTGAAACCAATAAGGCTCGCGTCGACAACGGGGTTCCGGAATTGGAAGTGAATCAGAAGTGTACTGAGTTCGCGCGCGAACAATCCGAAGACATGGACACCTGTCACTACTTCGAACACGTCCGACCTGCTTGCAAGACTCGAGAGACTACTGGGCCCGTGGAAGCAGAATCCTTCGGAGAGCGAGCTAAGCGCCGTGGGTTCACGCGCTCGATGGTTTCTGAAAATCTATTTTTCTCAACCGCAGGAACTGCGGCTCGTGCTGTGGAAGGCTGGTTGAATTCACCTGGTCACCGCAAAAACATGCTCGATAAAAACGCTGTATCGATCGGCGTCGGCATTGTGGGCAACTACTGGACCCAGTGCTTTACGAGCGAAGATGGCATTCCGCTAAAAAATTAAAGGCGCTGTTCCTGAGGACGGCTACGGGCTTGCTTGGCCATTTCTAGGTAGGCTGTGGCGTCGCGGTTGGTGGGTTCGATGTCGAGGGTGGATTCCCATTCGATCTCAGCGTCGAGGACGTTGCCCTGACTATAATGAAGCATGCCGAGTTGGATTCGAGCGGGTAGGAAGTCGGGTTGTTCGTGTTTCAGCTGCTGCAACTCTTGAAGCGCTCGGGTGACAAAGCCCTTCTTTGCAAAACTCTTCGCACGGCGAATGCGCAGCTCATAAGAAGTGGGATCGAGCAAAATCGCTTTGCTATATTCTTCAATCGCCTCATCGTAGCGACGATAACGGAAGTAGAGATCGGCGATTTCCAAATGCTTCACTGCAAATTTTTTGTTGATGCCCCAGTCGTCGCTCCCACGACGATGAGCCACGCTCTGGTTTGCCAGATCGAAAACGCCTTTCGCATCGCCGTAGCGACCGATGTCGTTGTACAAAACGGAAAGGCAGATCGCTGCATCGGTGTGACGGGGATCTAAAGAAAGCGCGCGTTTTAAGTTTTCAATCGTCGGACCGATTTGACCTTGGAAATATTGAATGACGCCTTTGAAGTAGTATCCATCGGGTTCATCGGGCTCGCGGCGAATTTTTTCATTGGCGAGCGACTCTGCTTGTTGAAACTCGCGCTTGTTGATCAGGTCTTGAATCACCTGATCTTGGGTCGACTTCTTTTCTCCGGGTTGAGAAAAAGTAGAGTTCAATTCTTCTCCTGCTTGGCTTTGGCTTCGGACGAAAGTTTTTTCGCCTTCTCGAGCTTCTGCTTCGCTTCTTCAGCGTACTTGGTGTCGGAATAGGCGTCGACAATTTTCTGATAGCGGCCCCGGGCCGATTCAAACTTTGCTTGTCCGAAGTAATAATTCGCAATGTAGATTTCTTTTTCAGCGAGCTTTCCGCGAACATCAATCAGGTCTTTTCGAGCTTCGGCAGCGTTAGGGGACATCGAAAACTTGGTGAGAAACGAATTATAGGCGTTTTCGGCCTTTTGAGCGGGAGTCATGTCGCGAGCAACGGGATCGGGCATGTCGAGGTAATACGACTTCGCCGTCCGGAACATAGCGTAGTCGACCTTTTCATGTTTCGGATGCAGGTCGCGGAAGGTTTCGTAAGCGGCTGCTGCTTCTCCAAAAGATTCCTGTAAGAAGTAGACGTCCGCAATTCGAAGCTGAGCCAAAACTGCGTACTTGGAGTAAGGAAACTTATTTCGAATGACTCGCAACTTTTCGAGCGCGATCAAATACTGATCGTCTTTGATATTCGACTCGGCTCCTTCGTAAAGACTGGCCGGATCGTTTTCGTTAATGGCCTTGCCGGCGCAGCCCGCAGTAACCACAAGGGCCAAGGACAAAGACAAACCCACAACGGTGCGTAAACTTACTGAATTCCTCATCTTGTAGACATCCTTAGCCTATCCTGCTGTGGGAAGGGAAGCTTTTCGCAGGGGAATTAATTCGGATTGAAGCACCCAGCCAACGCCCCCTTCTTTCGAATAACGAACTTGAACCCAGCTCTTACGAGCCGAGTCAAGAGCAGCGAGTCCGAGTAAGCGGATCGGGGTGCCCGCCTGAATCTGGGTGAGCTCCAAATACTGATCACCTGGGCCGCTGCGAACCACTTGTGAATCAATGGCCACCGCAGGGGGATCGACGTTCCCCCAATACTGAATCAACATGCAAGTCGTGCTGAGGGTTGCTGCAGTCAACGCTCCCCAAAAAGAGGGAGCCAGTGGGAGTCTGGCCAAGGTGGCTTTGGGCGAGTTCGTTTGTCGGCGAAATCCCCGGTAAGTGCGGATGAGCACCAGGCTCGAAAATAGAGTGAGAAGCCCGAGCCCTGTTCCGACTGCTTTTAGGGGCATTTCTTCCGCAAGGTATTCCGACCAGGTGAGCGATGCCGTGAGACGTTCCGCCCCAATCGTGCGTTCCAGGGCAGATCGGGTGAGCTTTAAATTATAGGCGATATCCTTATCATCGGGATTGAGAAGGTTCGCTTTTCGAAAATACGCGTAAGCCGCACCAGTCTTATTCAGGCGAAAAGTAATGAGCCCCAAATTGTAGAGGTAGCCCGCGGTTTCGCGAATAGCTGAGGGGGTATTCTGCGGATTGTTCAACGAATCGAGCGCTTCTTGGTACTTCCCGGCGTCGTAGAAGCCCCGCATTTCCTGCCAGGATCCCCATTCATCCGCCTGAACCGAGGGGGCTGCCCCGGTCATAAAAAGGGAAAGAAATAGAAAAGGCGTTAAATTCATAGAAATCACGCGCATTTCTCAAAGCTAAGCGGACCGCCCGCAGGTTGCAACAAAAATAAGTTCGTGATATTACTTAGAAACTTTGAAAAGATTATTGGAAGACGCCCGCAGAATGATCCGCATTAATTCCGTCAGTGCGGGAGGAAACGAAGAGCTCGCAAACTTTGTGAGCCTCCTCTTGCAGGATCGCGGCATTAAAACTCAGCTCCAACAGGTGATGCATTCGTTGGATGGGGTGTCCAAACGTCAGTTCAATTTGATTGGGATCCTGGGCGATCCTCTCGTGGATCGAAAAACCCGAAAAGGGTTGTTGCTTCAAACACACCTCGACACTGTGAGCCCCGGTCTTCCAGAAAATTGGACCGAGACTGGCGGAGATCCATTTTCCACCACCATTAAGGACGGCAAAATTTTTGGTCTGGGCGCTGCAGACGCCAAAATCGATTTTCTTTGTAAGGCCGCCGCGGTCGAAAAATTTATTGAACGCAAACTCAAGCAGCCCGTCTACTTGGTGGGCACTTGTGGAGAAGAGTTGGGGATGCTCGGAACGAAGTACCTCATCAAATCCGTGGCTCTCAATCCGAAGTACGTCTTGGTGAGTGAGCCTTCCGACTTACAGCTCGTCTACGGTCACAAGGCCATGGCGATCTTCCGCGTTTCCATTGACTTCAACGTCGTTGAAAGAGACGCGCGCGGATTTGATCGCCGCATCGATTTGCATTCTTATGGGCGCTCGGCGAGTGCCGCTGCACCGGGAAGCGGAATCAACGCCCTCCACCAGATTTTAGATTTTTTGAGACACGCCGTTGCGGCGGGGTTTGAGTTTCGATTTAAGCGCATTGAGGGCGGAGACTCCGCGAGCAAAGTTCCGGATCGTGGGTTTGCAGAGTTCTACCTGTCGTCTCATCAGTTTGAAGACTTCAAACGATTTTTCCGTGAGCGAGTTCGGCTAGAAAATCGAGAGCGCTCCTTCCGCGTCGAATTGGGTGGTTTAGGAGACATGGGAATTCGCTTCTTGCCCGACGAACTCTTTCATTGCGTGAGCGATTGTGCGGTTTACTTCCGCAGCTTGGCAGATCAGTTTGCTTCGACATCCGATGAAAGTTTTGACCCGCCAACATCGACTGCAAGTTTCGGGGCTATTAAACAGCGCCGCGCGGGAATGGATTTGTTTTTCGATCTGCGACTCTTGCCTGAGAGTTCGCTCGAAGTCTTCGAAAAGACCATTTTACAAGGAATTCAAGGCATCGCTTCGAAGTATCCGAGCCTGAACATTGCTCTTCACCGGGAAGGTCACAATCCGGGTCTGAGTATGAATCAGAACAGCGATTTCGTGAAAGTATGTCGGGACGCTATGACTGCTTCGAGTGTGCCGCAAAAACTCGTGAAGCGATCGACCTCGACAGAGGCTGCTCAGTTTTTTCAGGCAGGGTATGAGGCATTGGCTTTTGGCCCCGGTCCTGCTGTCGGAAACAGCCGCTCACCGAACGAACATAACTTGTTAGAGCATTTAGAAAAGGCCACCGCCTTCTACATCAAGCTGATCGAGAAGGTGTGCCTATGATTCTATTGCGTGAGATTCAGGAAAAAGACATCGAGGCCCTCGAGCGTCTGGCGCAGATTCCAGGTTTTATTAATCTCACCAATGACCGGGACTACCTGAAGGAACTCATTGGGCGCTCTGTTTCGTCGTTTAAAGATTCGCTGGCGAATAAGGGTGAGGCGAAATACATTTTCGTAGCCGAAGACCTGCAGAACCACCGGGTGCTGGGCACCTCGATGATTGCCGCTCAGCACGGAACGGCCGATTCTCCCCATTTTTATTTCGAAGTGGGGAGTGAAGAGAAGTTTTCAGACACCATCAACACGGGCTTCATTCATGGCACCTTGAAATTGAAGTACGACACCAATGGCCCGTCCGAAATCGGTGGATTGGTTTTGGACCCCGAGCAGCGCAATTCAGAAGCACGAATTGGTCGCCAGATTTCTTTTCTGCGCTTTCTTTTTTTGGGACTGAATAAGAATCGTTTCAAACGGAAGGTCATTGCCGAGCTCTTGCCGCCTTTGAATAAGAAAGGTCAGTCGCCGCTTTGGGAAGCCGTGGGACGTCGCTTTACGAATATGGATTATTGGGAAGCAGACCGTCTCTGTCAGAAGAACAAAGAATTTATTTTCTCACTTTTTCCCTCCGGGAAAATCTACACCACGTTTTTGCCAGCGGAAGCCCGCAACGCCATTGGCAAGGTCGGGAAGGAAACGGAACCCGTCGTTCACATGCTGAAGAAGATTGGTTTCACCTATAAGAATCAGGTCGACCCTTTTGATGGGGGTCCGCACCTCTGGGCAAACGTCGATGAGATTCTGCCCATCAAAAAATTGGCGCCCTTTCAATTCGATCCTACGCTCGCTGTGCCGGCGGGATCGCCCAAAGAAACGGGATTGATCTGTAAGACTCAGCAGAAGCCGGCCACCTTTCGGGCGATGAGCGTTCAAGTAGTGACGCAAAACGGGAAAATTACGCCCGTCGAGCCGCAAGCAGAGGCCCTTCGGCAAGTTCTCGCTATCGAGCCAGGTGACCAAGTCTCCTTCATGCCGTATTATTAAAGAAGGAGGGGCGTTATGGGCTTCAAGGGCTTTCAAGTCTCTTTTCGCGGATCCTACATTTCAGGTGAGTTTCGAAAACCATCTGAACAGCACGGCGAGTGCATCAACAAAAACCCCGGAGATTTTTCAGACGAAGTGGTGAGGTTTCACTACTCGTATTCGTCTCCCGGCGAAGCGGTGGAAGCAGCCAAGGCCGCATTTCCAGCTTGGAAAAAGCTCGGCATCCCCGAGCGCAGCCAATACCTTGAAAAATTTTGTGAAGCCGTCAATCGGCGTGTTGAAGAATTCGCGGAGATCATTGCGCGCGAAACTGGCAAGCCCATGTGGGAATCTCACCAAGAAGTGTTGGCCATGGTCGAAGAAGTTCGCACCAGTGTGGCGGATTCCAAAAAACTTTTCTCAGACCTCGCCGCTCAGAAAGCGCGGGCCGAAGCTAACGGAGCCGAATCCTACCGATTAAAGCCAGTGGGTGTGATGGCCGTTATCGGGAGCTTTGTTTCCCCTTGCGAGGCTACCGGTGCTTATTTTGCGTCGGCACTCGCAACTGGCAATACCGTCATTCTCAAGCCATCTGAAAAGACGCCTTTCACGGGCCAGCTCATCGCGGAATGTTTTGATGCCGCAGGAATTCCGAAGGGTGTTTTCAACCTGGTTCAAGGCGAACGCGAAGTCGGTCGGCGTCTCTGTGTGAGCGAAGGTGTGGATGCCGTTCTTTTCACGGGTTCCTATGAAACCGGAACCCGAATCAAGCAAGACACGCTTCAACAGAGTTGGAAGCTTCTAGTTCTGCAGATGGGTGGAAAGAATTCCTCCCTCATTTGGGAAGATGCGGATCTGGACGGGGTTCTTCGCGATACACTTGTGTCCGCCTACGCCTTTGCTGGCCAGCGCTGCACGTCGACGAGCCGAGTGATTATTCACGAAAAAATTGTCGATGAGTTTGTTTCCAAGTTTCATCAGAAATCGAAGGCTTTTTCGATCGGCAACCCGCTCACTAATCCCTTCATGGGGCCGTTGATTGATCAGGGTTCGGTCGATCGCTACATGAAGTTTCTGGGAATTGCGTTGCGTGAAGGTTGTGAAGTGGTGATGCGCGGAAAGATGCTGGATAGCCCGGCTCTTAACGGAAATTACGTCACGCCCTCGATTTGTCGTGTGAAGGACAATAGCTACGATGCGGTAAAAAAGAGCGTGTACCAGCAGAACGAAGTGATGGGACCGAATCTTTCAGTGCTGACGACTTCGGATTTAGATCACGCCATCGCCCTGACGAATGGCACGCAGTATGGCTTGGTCTCCAGCGTGTATACGAAGGATCGCGCAGTGTTTGAAAAAGCGGCGGACGAATTGAAGTTTGGAAGTATCCATTGGAATCGTCCGACGATCTTGGGATCGCCGCGTTTACCGACCTTGGGCTTGAAGAAGAGCGGAAATCACATGCCGGCGGGATCTTTCAGCCCGCGCTTCTGCGCTTATCCGGTTTCATCGATTGAAGGCGAAACGCCGATCGTGGGAAATCCGAGACAGATTTTTCCTGAGAAAATTTGAGCAATACAAAAAGGCAAACCACTCGCGTGATTTGCCTTTTTAGTTTCGAATCTAGAATCTAAAATTTTTAAATTCTTAAGTAGCCTTGAGGACGTTGGCGGCTTGTGGGCCCTTGGGGCCTTCAATAAGATCAAATTCTACTTTCTGACCTTCAGCCAAAGTCTTGAAGCCGTCACCCGAAATGGCAGTGTAATGAACGAAGACGTCGCGTTCTGTCGTATCCGCCTGGATGAATCCGTAACCCTTACTATCATTGAACCATTTTACTAATCCGGTTGCCATTCGAGTACCCCCTGTAAAAAGAAAAAAATGGAAGAGCAACTTTAGAAAGAAGTAAGCGTGGTTGTGGTCTACGTCAAATAAAAAATAATAAGCCCGACAGGAGAGCGACCTGTCAGGCCTATTTGTGTTTAGGATTTTAATCGTCCGCTCAGCTACACTTCAGATGGCTGGGAATTGGCCCAACCCGTCGCACCGCTTCTACTGCCGCTTTACACAGAAACTTATAAAGTCTTAGTTACCATCGAGCATTGGCTGCACCGTATCCGCCGATGCTGAAGTTGGTTCCAGCAGCGATGGACGGGGTTGCGCCAAGAATCGTGGCATTGGGTAAGCTTTGATATTGGTAGATGCCGTTGCTCGAAGGAACGCGGTAAGGAACACCGACGTTTTGTTGCATTTGGCGCATCGTTGCCATTCGCTGTTGTTGCAGCATGTTCATTTCTAAACGTTGCTGTTCTTGGCGACGGCGATCCGTAATCATTTGGGCTTCGCTCGGATTAGCCATGGCTTGTGAAAGAGCCTTGGTAATCTGTTCGCAGGAATCACCAGCAGCACCGGTGGTGGTACTGCACTTCTTGTAAGTTTGAGCATTCAATCTCTCCACCAATTTCGAGTGAGACAATTGATAGTTGGCTTGAGCTCTCTCAGCAGCCATGGCTTGGCCTTGGCAGCTATTTGCTACAAAGGACATCGCCGGCATCAACATCTGACGTCGCTGACAGGTTTCGTAAGCCATCATCGCTTCTTGAGCGGTGTCAGCTGCAAGTCTGTCTTTCACGACCGGGATGTCGAGAGTCAAAATCGTGTTTACTTTTTTCACCGTGGTTGAGCTCACACCGTCGAGGTCTTTTACATCGCGGAGAACTTTCTCAGCCAGTTTCAAACGAGCGGTTGCGTTGACTTTGCCTTCAGCATCGTCGCTGCCTTCCACAATCTTGTTGTAAAGCGGATGGTGGAGTTCGCCCACGATCGTGTCCGCTTTTTCGGGATAGTCGGCAGCTAAGCTGTCAGCCATCTCCAAGAAGGTTTCAACTTTTTCGTTCGAGTCAAAATCAGATTTTTCGAGTTCTTTCTTCAAAGCCTTCAAGCGAGCATCGTATTCTTTCGCTTTCAGCTTCTTGGCGAATTCAGCGTAAACAGTCGCGCCTTTTTTGCCTTTGACGTTTTCTTCAAAAACGCCTGCAGAAGCCAAGTCCCGAAGGATGTCTGCAGCGATTCCGGTTTCGCCCTTGTCCAAGCAAGTGGTCAAAACTTCGAGGTCAGAATCGATTTGTCTTTTGCGAGCTTTTTCTTCAGCAGCAGCATCTTCCTCAGCGATGAGGTCAGCCGATTTGAAGGTAATCTTTTTGTCGAAGTCAGCCAGAACCCATTGGCCGCCGTCGGTGTTGTCACCTTTAGCGAGGGTAATGACTTTCACATCAGCAGCACCGACGACGCCTTTGAGGTCGATCGGGTCTACGATTTTACGTAAAGGGGTACAGGTTGCTTCGGTACAACGAGCGGTCTTCAAGAAATCGGCAACGCACTTCCGGCCCTTGCCGCTGACGTCGCTGATACGCAGACCGTAGGCTTTGTTAGCGGGGGGATCAATTGCTTCACCGTAAGAAATGGCGTTCTTGGTAAAGACGTCTGCATCGTTCGTGGTTAAAAAATTAAAATGGGACATACAAGCAGTTACAACCAAACCGCGAACAACGACTTCGCCGTTCTGGAGTTGTGCAGAAAAGCTGGGGAATACGCTTTTCAATTCGCTCGGCTGTAAATCGTCATATCTGTAGGGAGACGAATCTTTTGCTGGGGCTGCCGCAGATCTTTCAACGGGCGCCGGATTCTCAACGGCATCACCGTACACAGCGGTCGGGATGAATTGGGCTGCCATGCTGGCAACCAACACAAGATGGAAACTGTTTTTCAACGTCGCTCTCATAAAAACTACTCCATAAAGCTCACCGGTATGGCGAGCCGCTCTCTCAAGGTTGACAAAGCAAGGCCCGGGCCAAATTTTGCCGAAACGCAGCATTTCGAGAGAGGGAGTTTTTGCCAATGAATCCCGGAAGATCGAAATCCCCCGAAAAGGGCTCTCAAAGCCGAATGGGGGTGAGGCTGTCATAGGTGACCTGGGACTGCCCAATCTTTAGACAGTTTGCTGTCGTAAAACTAACAGTCTTGATTGGGTTACGCGGTACTGCTAGGGTGTCAGGCCATATGATATTTAAGAACATTCACGCAAAAGACTTCGAGCAAATTGTATTCTGCAACGATGAGAAAACGGGTCTGAAGGCCATCATATCGATGCATTCCACGGTGCTGGGACCAGCAGCGGGCGGATGCCGAATGTGGAATTACGCTTCTGAAGAAGAAGCCATCACAGACGTGATGCGTCTGTCGAAGGGAATGACCTACAAGGCTGCTATTTCAGGTTTGAAATGGGGCGGTGGAAAAGCGGTCATCATCGGAGATCCTAAAAAAGATAAAAATCCAGCGATGCTTCAACGCTACGGCGAATACGTGGAGCGCTTGGGCGGCAACTACATTACTGCAAAAGACGTCGGCATTGGTTCAGACGATCTGAAGCAGGTGAACAAAAAGACCAAGCACGTTTTGGGAATGGATGGTGTTCCGGGTTCTAGCGGCGATCCTTCTCCGGCAACGGCTTGGGGCGTTTACCACGGTTTGAAATCTTCGGCGAAGAAGGCCTTCGGCAGCAATTCATTAAAGGGCCTCACCATAGCTCTTCAAGGCTTAGGCAGTGTTGCTTACTACTTGCTTGAGCACGTGGTGGCAGACGGTGCGAAGGTTGTGGGTTGCGATATCGATCAGACTGTCATTGATCGCGCTGTGAAGAAATATGGAATTGAAACGGTACGTCCCGAAGCGATTTACGATGTGCCTTGCGATATTTTCTCGCCCAGCGCACTCGGCGCTTCGATCAACGAAAAAACTTTGCCGCGTTTGAAGTGTAAGGTCATTGCGGGTGCTGCGAATAACCAGCTCTCGACGCCTGAAATCGGTTACGAAGTCATGAAGAAGGGAATGGTTTACGCTCCGGACTACGCCATCAATGCAGGCGGCTTGATCAACATCTATCACGAGAGTTCGTACTTCCCAGGTGGCTATAACAAGCAAGCTGCTTTTGATTACACGACGAAGATTGGCCCCACGATCACGCAAATCTTGGATCGCGCTGAAGCAGAGAAGATTCCGCCGCATTTGGTTGCTGACCGAATTGTCGAGGAGCGCCTTGGGAAATGATTTTCGGCCGGCCGATGCGCTAGGCCTGCAGAGAGTGATCCGACCCGCCGGCGTACTTCCGCAACAGGCGGAAGCGATTGACCCCCAACTTCCTATTGCTGAAGACGAGCTTCTGATTGAAGTAGAAAGTCTCAACATCGATTCCGCCAGTTTCCATCAGATCTCGGATGCGTGCGGTGGGGATGTCGATAAAATTGAAAAACATATTCTGAATCTGGTTCAAACTCGGGGCAAGCACCACAACCCGGTGACGGGCTCGGGTGGAATGCTGATTGGTCGGGTCGAGAAAGTCGGTCCGAAATTTCCGGTGAAGGAAAAGCCAGTTAAGGCGGGCGATCGAATTGCCACTCTGGTTTCTCTTTCTCTCACTCCTCTAGCGATTCGAAAGATTAAGAAAATTCATCCCAAGATCGATCGGGTAGATATCGAAGGCCACGCCGTTTTATTTGCATCGGGTATCTTTGCTCGGCTGCCTTCGGATTTGCCGGAAACAGTGGCTCTCGCCGTATTAGATGTAGCGGGGGCTCCCGCTCAAACCCGGCTCTTGGCTAAGAAAGGGCAGACGGCCGTCGTGGTCGGTGGGGGTGGTAAGTCGGGAGTGCTCTGTCTTTACGAAGCAAAGAAGCAGGGGGCGCGGACCATTGCTGTGGACTATTCCGATGGGGCCGTTGAGCGGTTGAAAAAGCTCTCCTTTGTAGATGACGTGATTCAGGTTGATGCGCGAAAGGCGCTCCTGGTGCGTGAAGCCGTGAGTAAACTCACTGGCGGAAAGCTTGCCGACCTAGTCATTAATGTAGCCAATCTACCGGAAACGGAGATGTCCTGCATTCTCTCCTGCCGAGACAAGGGCATTGTTTATTTCTTCAGCATGGCCACGAGTTTTACTCGGGCGGCATTGGGAGCTGAAGGGGTGGGTGCCGATGTAGACCTTCGGATTGGGAACGGCTATACGGAGGGCCACGCAGATTTGTCGTTGAACATTCTTCGGGAGAGCGCGGAACTTCGAGAGCTCTTTTTGAAGAACTACGCGGGTTAGGGACGTATGGCGAGTCTTTCTTTAGACCAGAAAACCATTGATCGCTGTCGAGAGCTGGCGAGGCAGATTGCCGTGCCCGTCGAAAAGATGATCGACACGCACACCACTATTGCTATCGAACGCGCGACTCTGCGTCTGCTCGGCGTGAACGGCGCCATCATGCGGGGCAAGCAATGGTTTCCCGAAGCGAACGCTATTATTGATCAGCTGCATGGCGAAAGGCTTCTCGACCGGGGGGTGTTGAAGTGGTTTGTAAACGGCATGATTCAAAAGAAAATGCCGGCTGCAGAATTGGGAAAGCAAGTGGCGTCTGGAAAAGTTTCTCTGAGCAAACTTCCCCAAGCGAGCGATGCGGAGATTCGAAGCAAATCTCAAGAACTGGTTAAAGCGGCGTGTAAGATGTTGGTCGAGCGCCGGGAAAAGCGGGATGGAATTCGGAAGCAAGCCGGAGATCCATTTAAGCCCGTAGGCGCACAACAACCCCTGATCTATGTGATCGTGGCGACTGGGAATATTTACGATGATGTAACTCAGGCGCGTGCCGCCGCTCAGGCGGGCGCTGATGCCATCGCGGTGATTCGCAGTACTGCTCAGTCTCTGCTCGATTATGTTCCGCACGGAGCAACGACGGAGGGCTTCGGCGGCACTTATGCCACCCAGGAAAATTTTAGAATCATGCGGGAAGCTCTGGATGAAGAGAGCATTCGCCTGAAACGCTACATTCGTTTGACGAACTATTGCTCGGGACTTTGTATGCCCGAGATCGCTGCTCTCGGCGCGATGGAGCGTCTGGACTTCTTACTCAACGATGCGATGTATGGAATTCTCTTCCGCGACATCAATATGAAGCGCACGCTCGTAGACCAGCACTTTTCACGAAGAATCATCGCGCTCTCCAAGATCATTATTCATACCGGTGAAGACAATTACCTCACCACGGCGGACGCTGTTGAAAACGGTCACCAAGTTTTGGCCTCTCAATTCATCAACGAGCGCTTTGCTCTGCATGCGCACATGACCGAAGACCAGATGGGGCTGGGTCATGCTCAGGAGATGGACCCCGAACATCCCAATGTCTTCTTGCTTGAAATTGCGCGCGCACAGATGACCCGCGATATTTTTCCGAAGGCCCCGATCAAGTTCATGCCACCCACGCGGTTTAAATGTGGCGATATTTTTTACAGTCACCTGATGGATGCCATGTTTAATTTCGTGGGGGTGCTGACCGGACAGTCCATTCAGCTTTTGGGTATGGCAACTGAGGCGATGCATACTCCACTCTTACAAGATCGATGGATGAGCATTAAAAACGCGAAGTACATTTTCAACGGCGCGCGCGACCTCGGTAAAGATATTACGTTCAAGCCCAAAGGCATTATTGAAGGCTGGGGCGATAAGGTTTTGAAAGATACCTTGGATCATTTGGAAATGATCGGCAGCAAGGGCATGTTTAAAGCGATTGAAGAAAAGGCGTTTGCGGAGGTCAGCAGACGCGAAACTAGCGGCAAGGGTTATGAGGGCGTGATTGTTCGTCACGTGGATTACCTCAACCCCTTCTTTGAACACTTATAGGATTGAAATGTCGGGTCAGGCGAAAGTTCCGAATTTAAAAAAGCTGCGACCGTACGGCGACATCATGGACGACGGAACGGTCCAGGTTTGTTTTACTTTGCCGGTCGAGCCTTCTCCCGAAGCTCGAGAGGCAGCGGTTCTCACTGCTCAGCGCATGGGCTTGGAACAAATCAAGGTGGCCACAATGGAAAAGGCCGCCGATGGATTTTCTCTCTTCGTGATTTATGGAAACTTAAAGGGTTCAGTGGATTTCACCGAGATTCGGGTATTAAAGGTCGAGGCACAGAAGCGCTCCCGCGATGAAATCGACGAGTTGATTAAGACCAAGATTGGTCGAAAGCTGGTGGTCCTGGGAGCCTGCACGGGTTACGACGCACACACGGTAGGCATCGACGCCATCATGAATATGAAAGGGTTTGCGGGCGATTACGGTCTTGAGCGCTATCAGTGGCTCGATGCCCGCAATCTCGGGGCGCAGGTTCTCAATGAAGAACTGCTGAAGTTGGCGATTCAAGAAAAGGCTGACGCCATACTTGTTTCCAAGGTGGTTACGCAGCATAATATTCACATCAAGGATTTTAAGGATCTGGTCGAACGGGCTGAGAAGCAAGGGCTTCGGAATCAGATTATCTTCATCGCCGGTGGTCCGCGAGTGACGCATCCTCTGGCAATGGAGTGCGGATTTGATGCCGGTTTTGGGGTGGGCACGAAGCCCTCCGATGTGGCGAGCTATATTGTGGACGAATACCTGCGAAGGAATTCGGAGCCAGGCGAAAAGAAAGAAGCCAAGCCCAAAAAGTCGGGTAAAGCTAAGCCCACTAAGAAGAAGTCGGTCAGCAAGAGTAAGAAAAAAGGGAAGAGATGAGCGTGAAGACGGCCTCCAAATTTTTCTTAGTCGGACGCGAGTCAGAACTCGAGCGGCTGGAAGCGTGCATTCAAGCGCGCCGAAATGTTTTGTTAGAAGGACCGGTTGGAGTTGGAAAAACTCACCTTGCTCTCGCGGTTACTCAGCGATTGAAGCGCCCTGTTTTTCGAATTGACGGAGATGGTCGCTACTCGGAGCAGAAACTCTCCGGCTGGTTTGATCCACCCACTGTGATTAAAAAAGGATTTACTGCCAATGCTTTCGTGCCCGGCCCATTGGTCGAAGCGATGAAGGCCGGCGGAATCCTGTTCATCAATGAGTTGAATCGCCTGCCCGAGGGTGTGCAAAACGTTCTGCTCCCTGCCATCGATGAGAAAATGATTTCGGTTCCTCGACTGGGTGAGGTGAAGGCGAAAGAGGGTTTTCAGGTCATCGCCACTCAGAATCCGAAAGAGTTCGTGGCAACGTCGCACTTGAGCGAAGCCATGTTAGATCGCTTCGAATTGGTGGTGATTGATTACCAGTCCGAAGAAGAAGAAATCGCCATCGTATCCAATCGCCAAAAATTAGATCCGCGATTGCCCAAGGCAGCCGTACGAATCGTGAGATTGACTCGTGATCATCCCCGCGTTCGACGAGGGGCTTCGGTTCGTGCTGCGCAAAGTATCGCAGACCTGGGTGCTGTGCTCATGGCTCAGGGCAAGGATTTCCAGACAGCCTTTCTCACGGCAGTGTTGATGGCGCTTCCGACTCGTATTGAGATTGAGCGCGAGGCAGATTCTCAGAACTCGCATCAACAAGAGATCGAAAGCTTGCTGCGAGAGTGGGCTGATCAAGTGATCAATCAGTTGGGTTCGGCTGAGCCGGCTCGTCAAAAAAAAAAGAATTAAAGGCTAAGGCTCCGACTGCGGGTTACGACTCCATCAAATTCAAAACCGAAGAAGCGGACATGCCGTCGATGTTCCTGGCTCTGGAACAAATGGCTCAGCCCTTTTTGATGGGAGCCAGCCACGAGGATGGTTCCTCTGCAGACGATATTGTTTCAGCCAGTGCTTGGGACATTGCCACTCGCTACCACGAATTTAAAACTCGACCGGGAATGCAGAAGGTGGCTAGGCAGCTTCGCCGGCTTTCTGCTGAAGCCGTCTTGATCCGAGCCAAAGCAGTCTTGGGTTCTGTAGTGCATCCCATGGAGCAGCGGGTGGCTCCCTGGCCCGATGTTCCCGGCGACGCCGAGCTTACCGAAATTGATTTGGAAGAGACGATAGAGAACTCGATTGTTTCCGTGGCGGGGGCTGTCTCCGGCAAGAACAAAGTCCCCCTGACCGAACACGATGTTTGGATGAGCTACTGGGTTCACCGACGTCAGCCCGTGATACTCAGTGTGGACACGAGTCTTTCGATGACGGGCGAAAAGCTGGCGCTTACCGCGGTAGCCTTGGCCGTGGTCTTGCTTCAGTTTCCGGAAGATCCCATTGGCATCATCGCCTTTGAAAACGAGGCCCAGGTTTTAAAACGTCCAGACGAACGAATTACTTTACAGGAGCTCCTGGAGCGCTTCTTAGATGTTCCCGCCCAGGGCTACACGCACCTCGAAGATGGGTTGCGGGGGTCCCTTAAACTGGTACGCAGCGTTAGGTCGGGCGGGCAATCTCGACCACCATCGACGGTGCTTCTGACCGACGGAAAATATACGGCGGGTCGTGATCCGGCCTATTTGGCCGTCCGCTTTCCTCACCTCGTAGTATTAAAAATGGGGAAGGAAAGAGCGAGCTTAGAGCTCTGTCGGGAGCTGGCTCGAAAGGGGAGTGGTTCTCTCCGTGAAGTGGATGAACTCGAGGTCTTGCCTCAGATCATGTATGGGGTGGTCAAAGATCTGTTGCGAGGAAGGTCTCTCTCAAGTTAAAGATAAATTCTATGCGTGATGATTACAAATTGAACGGCCCAGTAGGAAAGTTAGAAATCGAAGTCGAAAAGGAAGTGCTCGAGCGATTACTTGCTATGGAAAAGCACAGCAAACTTTCTAAGTCGGAATTGGCCAACACGGCGTTGAAGCGCTTCATCTCTGCGCACAAAGATTTTCTTCCTGCGAACTATGACCAACAGCAGTCGCATTCAAAAGAGTCGAAAGTTCGTTCGGCTTAATTTCGTTTAGAGACCAGCGCAGGTCACATTCACACTGAGCGTGTGATCTAAAACATATTGAACGACTTCAGCCGGAACACCGGGCTGAATTTCTAACATCCAATTCGGATTCGGAGTTCGTTTGACCAAGTCAGCCGCAAAGGTTCCGATATTCGACGGAGCACCAGTGGGTTCCTTGGTGTCGAGATTGAAGATTGCCTGACACGGCGAGAGGACCTTACCTTCATAGGGCAGATTAAGAGGAGTCGCTTTCGAGGACTTCAGTGCCGCCAATTGTTCGGCAGAGAGAACGATCTGAGATCCGCTTGCTCCATTTTCAGAAGACGCCACAACCAGGGCGCGGGGGCTTGCTTCCCTCATTTCTAGTTCGAGGACGGCTTGCACATCGCGATCCTCCCCTTCATTAATAGTATGTTTTAGAACGCTCGGGCCAAGGGGGCTGCAGCGTGCGATAGCCAGAGTGAGGGCCACTAAGGTGAAGGTATTTATTGCATATTTTTTATTTAAACTGGCCATTGGAACCCTTTCGCCTCTCGGGCGTCGACTCTCGTAATCCAATCTTTATGCCAGTCCGAAGAGGGGCTTGGGTCGAAATGACCCCAGTTAAATGAGCTGGTTACACAGATAAAATAGAATAAACCGACGCCGGGGCGCCTATCTCTTAGACGGGGCGTGTAATTCTTACCACCAAAAGGAGGGGACCACCTTTTGGTTCAGGGGGTGGCTTGGTCCACTAGCTCCGCAATGTCCATGACCCGAACCTTGTCAGACATTTCCTTGGCTTTCACTCCGTCGGTGATCATGGTCATGCAGAATGGGCATGCCGCAGCGACGATAGAGGCCTTAGTTTCTAAGGCCTGTTCAGTGCGAGCGATGTTCACGCGCTTTCCAATTTTTTCTTCTAAGAACATGCGGCCGCCACCGGCTCCACAGCACATGCTCTTGTCGTGATTGGCTTTGATTTCTACCAAGCGCGCTGAAGGAATGGCTTGAATGGATTGGCGCGGATCTTCGTACACATTGTTCCAACGACCCAAGTAACAGCTGTCGTGGTAGGCAATGGTTTCATCGACACCCTTCGTGGGTTTCAACTTTCCTTCGCCAATTAACTTCGCGATGTATTGAGAGTGGTGGAAGACCTCGTAGTTGCCACCGAAGTCCTTGTACTCATTCTTTAAGCTGTTGAAGCAATGAGGGCAAGCGGTGACAATTCTTTTCACTTCGTATCGATTCAAAGTTTCAATGTTCGCCTTAGCCAGGGTTTGGAACAGGTATTCGTTACCAATTCGGCGAGCGGGGTCGCCCGTGCACTGTTCTTCTGTTCCTAAAATCGCAAACTTCACTCCTGCTTTCTTCAGTAGGGTTGAAAACGAACGGAGCACTTTCTTGTTTCTGTCGTCGTAAGAGCCAGCGCAGCCGACCCAAAGAAGTACGTCTACCTTCGGATCTTCGGCCATGGTGCGAACGGAAAGGCCCTCTGACCACTTCCCGCGATCCGCGCTGCTGAAGGCCCAAGGGGTGGCATTGGTTTCCATGTTCTTAAAGATGGTCTGAGCTTCGGCTGGGAAGCGAGACTCCATCATCACCAAGTTCCGGCGAATATCGTAGATCTTGTCGGTGTGTTCAATGAATACCGGGCAGGCGATTTCGCAAGCGCGGCAAGAGGTGCAGGCCCAAATGACATCGTCGGTGACGTTCTCGTCGATTACGGAGGTCACTTCGTCGTACTTACCGGCCAAGACCTTTTCTTTATTGCGGTAGAGATTTTCCTTCAGATCCTTGATCAACATTTTCGGATTCAAGGGCTTCTGTGTGTTGTGGGCCGGGCAAACTTCTTGGCAGCGGCCACATTCGGTACAAGCGTAATAGTCGAGAGTGTCTTTCCACGAAAAGTCCGTGACCTTTGCGGCACCGTACTGGGTGACCTTCTCGTCTTCGAAGTTAATCGGGCGCATTCCTTTTTCACGGGGAATGGTTTTGAAAAAAGTATTCGGGCCAGCGGCAATCACGTGCAAGTGCTTGGAGCCTGGGATGTACATGGCAAATCCCAAGACCAGGAACATGTGGATCCACTTAAACACGAGCCACAGAACGTGGCTCGATCCGGGACCAAAACCCATTCCGGCTAAGATCATGGCCAGCATTTTCGAAAACGGCATCGAGTCTTGATACCAGGGCGACGCCGAAAGAATGTGGAAACCATTCATCAGAAGGATGGCCACCATCAAAGATGCCGTGAAGGCCAGCACCAGGTCCGCGTCTTTTGATTTTCCGAGGGCTTCCGGGCGAACAATGTAGCGGCGGTAGCAAGCGTAGCCCACCGCTGCCAGGACCAACACGGTGAGGATGTCTTGAATGAAAACTAAACCGGAGTAAGCCGTGTGACCGATGAATTCAAAATTGGCAGGAGCGTACAGAGTGCTGACAAACTGCTCCAGGGTGCCGATCGTTATAATGATGAAGCCCCAGAAGATCGTGGCGTGCATGATGCCCACGGCTTTCTTTTGGAGGACGGCCTTCTGTCCCAGAACGTTCAAAATCGTGGTGCCGATTCGGGCGGGGATCTGATCTAAGCGGTTGGCTTGGCCCTTTTGCGCTTTGAGCAGACGAATCAGGATTGAAAAGCGATAGCCGGAGTAACCAAACGCGCCTCCAGCGACGAGAATGAACAGAAAGGTTTGCCAGGTCATGACGCTAGTTTATGGCCATTCCCGGAAATATGCCAGAGGGTAAGACTCGGAAAGCTCTTAGTGCTCTTTCAGTTTCTTAAATTCAGCAGTGAGGAGCGGAACCTCTGCAAAGAGGTCGGCCACCACTCCGTAATCGGCGATTTGAAAAATCGGAGCTTCCGGATCCGTGTTGATGGCGACGATCACCTTAGAGGTTCTCATCCCAGCGAGATGCTGAATGGCTCCGCTGATTCCACAAGCGATGTAAAGAGCGGGAGAGACCACTTTTCCGGTTTGGCCGACTTGGTCGCGATGCGGGCGGAAACCTGAGTCAACTGCTGCTCGGGAAGCGCCGACAGCAGCGCCAAGAACATCCGCCATCTCTTCTAAGATTTTGAAGTTCTCAGCGTTCTTCATGGCGCGACCACCAGAAACGACAATCGCGGCTTCGGTGACATCCGGACGGCCGCTGGCTCCTTTGGCGACATCACTCACCTTGGTTTTAAATCCAGAGGTAGCAGGGCTCAGGTTTGCGACTTCTGCGCTCTTTCCTGTGTCCGGCTTCGGAACTCCCAACGCATTGGGACGGAAAGAAGCCATCTGGGGCCCGTTTCCAATGAATTCCACTTCAGCTGTGGCCTTGCCGGCGTAAACGGGGCGGCGAACCTTGATCTTGTTGCCTTCAAATTTCAGACTGGTGCAATCGCTTGCGAGGCCGACATTTAAGCCAGCGGCAATGCGGGGCATAAGATCTCGACCCGTGGGGGTGTGACTGCCAAGAATGACATCAAATCCTTGAGACTTCGCAAAATCCAAAATGATCTTGGCGTGGGCTTCGCCGGTATAAAATTTCAGGGCAGGGGAGTCTGCGACGTGAACCGTCTTTGCTCCGTACTGACCCAGTTCTTTTCCGAGGGCTGCAACGCCTTCTCCTAAAAGAATGGCGTGAGTTTCATTTCCCGCAGCAGAAGAAGCGCCTAAAAGTTCGAAAGAAGATTTCTTAAGACGACCATCCCGTTGTTCAGCAACGACTAGAACTTTTGCCATGACTACACCACCTTCGCTTCTTCGTGGAGGAGACGCACGAGTTCTTTAGCCTGCGCTGCCGGTTCTCCCGCAATTTTCTTTCCAGCTTGTTTCGGCGGCGGCAATTCAAAGTTTTTAAATCGAATCTTTTGGTCGCTATCGGCAACGCCTACGTCAGCAGCTTTCAGCGCCTTCACTTCTTTTTTCTTGGCCTTCATGATGTTGGGAAGGCTCGCGTAACGAGGTTCGTTCATGCCCTTTTGAGCGGCGATCCAAGCAGGAAGGGGGGTTTCCACCATTTCAAAAGCACCTCCCTCGATTTCGCGCTTACACTTCAAGGAGGCGCCATACTCCACTCCCAAAACAACCGTCACACAGGGAATGCCGAAATATTCTGCAGCGAGCTGACTGACTTGGGCAGCGCCGTCGTCGATGGCTTCTTTGCCGGTGAAAACGATGTCCACTTTGGCTTCTTTTTTCAAAGCGCCGGCAAGAGCTTTTGCAGACATGTTGCTGTCTGCGGTTTCGGGAATCTCCACGTGAATGCCATGGTCAGCGCCCATGGCGAGTGCAGTTCGAATGGCTTCCACCACTCGAGCTGGGCCAGCAGAAAGTACAGTCACCGTGCTACCCGCATTTTTTTCGCGGAGACGAAGGGCTTCTTCGACAGCAAATTCATCGTACGGGGACATGATCCATTTGATGCCCGCCGTGTCAATTCCGGTGTTATCGGAGTTGAGCTTGATCTTGGTTTCGGTGTCAGGAACTTGTTTGATGCAAACGTAGATATTCATCGCTAACGCTCTCCAGAAAAATCTTTATACCGAGCCTTTGAGGGCTTGTGCAACCTGTTTTAAAACAGAAACATCGGAACAGATTGTAAACCGAACGAAACTCTCACCCATGCTCCCGAAGCCAGTCCCGGGAGTAGACACAATTCCTTTTTTGCGGATCAAGTCCAGAACGAAGTCTTCAGACTTTTGGCCGCCCGAGAGCTTTGCCCAGAGGTAAAAGGTTGCGTCAGGCTTTTTACAATGAAGCCCGATCTCTGAGAGCGCGGGCGCGAGAATGTTTCGACGCTCCTGGTAAATTCCGCGGAGTTTCTCGCAGAAACTATCGCCTTGATCGAGAGCGGCAATCCCCGCTTCCTGGCAAGCGTTGAAAACCCCAGAGTCGACGTTGGTTTTTACCTGACCTAAGCCGGCAATGGCTCGAGCGTTGCCCACCACAAAACCCACGCGCCAACCCGTCATGTTGAAAGTCTTGGAGAGGCTGTGAAATTCACAACCGATCTCTTTTGCTCCAGGGGTTTCTAAGAAGCTCGGCTGTTTTTTTCCGTCAAAGTAAATTTCGGAATAGGCGTTGTCGTGGCAGACCAAAATCTGGTGCTTCTTTGCAAACGCCACTACCTCTTTAAAAAATTCCGGCGTCGCCGAAGCAGATGTCGGGTTGTTTGGATAATTCAAAAACAGCAGCTTTGCCTTCGGACCTTTTTTCACTAAAGCTTCGAGTTCAGCAAAGTCAGGTAGAAATCCATTCTTCTCCTTCAAAGCGAAAGAAAGCGGAGTGCCCCCTGCAAAAAGTGTTGCAGAAGCATAGACGGGATAACCGGGGTTGGGAACCAAAGTCGCTTCGCCCGGATTGACGAAAGCGAAAGGAATATGAGCAATTCCTTCTTTTGAGCCGATAAGGGCCAGCACTTCTGTTTCAGGATCGACCGAAACATTGAAACGGCGTTGGTACCAACGAGAAACGGCTTTCCGAAACTCTCCCATTCCAGCGTAAGACGGATACTGATGATTGCCCGGATTTTTCGCAGCATTCACCAGCCTCTCGATAACGAAGTCGGGAGTCGGAAGATCAGGGTCGCCAATTCCCAGTGCGATCAGCTTTCGGCCCTTCTGGGCCTCCTGTTTTTTGATCTCGTCGATGCGAGCAAAGAGGTAGGGTGGGAGCTGCTTCAGCCGGTCTGAAAATTCAAACATTATTGAAAACCTTTGGTCTGGGGGTTTTTGGTTCGTTTCTTTTGCAATTCAATTGCAGCACGAATGGCGCCGCGAGCAAAGATAGTTCGATCTTCGGCGATGTGAGAGATGCGAAGAGTCTCACCAGGGCCTTTGAATATGATTTCATGAGTTCCAATCACCTCGCCTTCGCGAAGACTTTCGATGGGAACGTCTTTGTCGATCGCTTTCTGTAAAGTCAGGGCCGTACCGCTGGGCGAGTCTTTCTTGTGTACGTGGTGAGTCTCGTGGATAGACGCATGGAAGTCCGCTTTCAAAAGTTTCGGAGAAAGCTCTCGAAGGGCCTCTAGCAATGCCAATACACCCGTCGAAAAGTTGGAGGCCATCATCACCGGCGCTTTTTCAGCAAGAGACGCGATCTTTTTCTTTTCAGAGTCGGTGAAACCTGTGGTGCCAATCACAAAGCAAGGGAGCTTCCCCTTCGCTGCCAATGCGGCTTTCACTAATTCTAGAGTCGCCGGTCGCGCAGAAAAATCAATCACGACGTCCGTTTTTAAAAGGGGATCCATCGGATCGTCTTGCGAAACCAGAGCCGTGATTTTTGCTGTTTTGGAAAACTCCGATCGAACTAAACCCGCAATCTGCGAGCCCATGCGTCCGGAGGCGCCGAGAAGACCTATTGAAATCATTTGCCGCCCTTAAGCAGCCCGCACTGAACCATCGTCTCTTTCAGGATTTTTTCTGAAGCTGCTGTCATAGGAGCGAGTGGGGCGCGAACGGTGGGGCCACAAACCCCCATCCATTCCATCGCTTTCTTAATGGGAACGGGATTCGACTCTACGAAAATATCTCTGCAAAAAGAATAGAACTGTCGATGCAAGAGAGTGGCGCGCTTCAAGTCATTCGCTTCCACTGCTTGGTACATTTCAACGAACCATTTCGGAATCGCATTCGTCACCACGGAGATCACGCCCACCGCACCCGCGCTGAGAAGAGGAAGAAAAGTCAGGTCGTCGCCGGAGAGCACATCAATCGATTTCTGATTGCGATGAAGCTTTTCTAAGATATCGCTCGTGACCGGAATATTGCCGGTGGCTTCTTTAAGGGTGGTGATTCGCTTGTGTTCCACCAAACGCAGAACCGTTTCGGGAGCAATGGAAACGCCAGTGCGGCCGGGAACATTATAAAGGATGAGATCACAGCTGATGGCATCGGCCACGGCTAAGAAATGCTTTTCCAGCCCCGCTTGAGAAGGCTTGTTGTAGTACGGGGTAACGACTAGAACGCCGTCCACTCCTTTAGAAGAGGCCCACTTTGAAAAGCTCACGCTGTCAGCAGTATCGTTCGAGCCAGTGCCTGCGATTACCTTTACTTTGCTGCCCCTGAGTTCATCCAGGGCCGTTTGAATCAATTGTTTCTTTTCGTCTTCATCGAGAGTGGGAGATTCGCCGGTAGTTCCGCAGACCACCACGCCATCTACCTTTGCGGCGAGTTGCTGTTTCAAAATCGTTTTGTAGGCATCGAGATCGAGCGACCCATCTTTTTGCATCGGCGTAACCAGTGCCGTGTAAACCCCGCGCATCTATAAGCTCTCCCCACGAATCAGATCGTGAAATGTTTCCCGCTCTCGGATGACTCGAAAATTCTTTCCTTGGACCAGAACTTCCGGTGGGCGTGGGCGCGAATTATAATTGCTGCTCATCGTGAACCCGTAAGCTCCCGCCGAGAGAATGGCCATGAAGTCGCCTGAAGCTATGGAAGAGGGTACGGGGTAGTCGGAGGCAAAGCAATCGGAACTTTCGCAAACAGGTCCTACTAAGTCTGCTTTGATGGATTTCGACTTCTTGTCGCCCTTTTTGAGGGGAACGATTTGGTGATGACTGCCATAGAGAGCGGGGCGCAACAATTCCGTCATGGCCGCATCCACGATGACGAATTCTTTTTTCCCGCGAGATTTTCTAAAAAGAACCTGGGTGATCAAAGCGCCCGCATTTCCAGAAATCGATCGACCTGGTTCTAAAACAATTTTGATGGGGGGCTTTTTTGCGCCGACAAAATGTTTTCGAATCAGTTTTGTATAATGAGCAATCGAGGGTGGAGACTCTTTCGTATACCGAATTCCGACTCCGCCTCCCACGTCTACGAACTCAAGCGGCTGTCCTAAGATTTCATGGAGCTGAGAAAGCAGCTCAGTGGTCTTGGAAAACGCATCGTTCAAAGGGGAAAGGGATGTTAGCTGACTCCCAATGTGAATGCTAACTCCGCGTAAGCGAATAGCCGGAAGGCTCGACAGATTCTTCGCCACGTTTAAAATGTCGGCTCCGCGAATACCGAACTTGTTTCGCTTCAATCCGGTCGAGATATAGGGATGGGTCTTAGCACTCACGTCCGGATTAAATCGAAGGGCCACATGTGCCGGTGTTCGCATTGCAGTGGCAATGGAATTTAAAGTCGAGAGCTCTTCAAGTGATTCGACGTTGAATGAATAGATTCCAGTGGCTAGCGCGCTCTTCATTTCCTCGACCGTTTTTCCAACTCCGGAGAAAACAACTTTAGAAGGAGCGACACCGGCTTTCATCACGCGAAAAAGTTCACCGCCAGAAACGATGTCCATACCCGCGCCGTTTTGAGACAGCATTTTTAGAATGGCCAGGTTCGAGTTCGATTTCATGGCAAAGCAAATGAGATGGTCTAAGCCGCTCAAGCCTGCGCTGAGTTCTTTCAGCGGAGTTAAAAATGCGTCTTCCGAATAAACGTAAAGCGGCGTGCCGAGCTTTTGCGCGATGGAATCAATGCCCACTTCGCCCGCATGCAGAACACCATTCTGATAGTTGAAAAAATCCTCTGGCTTACTCAAGGTCAGCGTCCTTTTTTGGGAGAAGCCGAGGGAGAGGGAATGGGATCAGGTTCGGGCGCCAAGGGAGGAGCTTTTACTCCACAGGCAAAGCCCGCAAGAACGAGAAATAAAACCAGGCCGGAACGCAAAAATGTCATGAAACCCATGGAGTCTTCTTATCGGGCTCAGAACTTTAAGACAAGCCCGACTCCAGCCCGATCGATACCAATATCGGCTCTGGCGGTCCAATTGGGACCCATATTGATCATCAAACCCACCCCAAACGAGATAAACAGCGACTGGAGCTGCTGGAGGGCGACTTCATTGGTGTTGGAGCCCGAAATAACGAGGCCTTGGAGTAGGCCGGCATAGCCAAAAACCGAGAGGTCCTGGCCGATGTTGATGTTGTAACGAACAGTTCCGGTGACCGGCATCATTGTATACGCGTCGTCCGCTTCGGCGTAGCTGAGAAGCTTGAAGAAATGGAATCCCAGCTCAGCGGTAAAGGAATCTTGAATGCCGGCATTTTTAAAGAAGGCCAACTCTTTAAAAGTGTAGCCGTAGCGAACTCCAACGCCTGGATTGAAGCCGATGCTGCCGTCGTTCAGGCGAATCGAGACCGCATTCATTTCTAAGCTGAGCCAGTTTTTATAGATGTCGAGCTTAGTAAATTCATCTGCAGTGATCTGCATGGAGTCCAGGTCGAGGCGTGCGGTGGATGCCGCTGAGTCGAGTTGTCCTTCGGGATCCGCTCCTTCGACCGGCAATGGAGCAGGTGAAGAGCCCGTATCTAGTTCGGGATCGAATGCTGCAGATTCCGCTCCTTCCACAGGAAGGGCTTCGCCTTCAGCAGTCTCCGCAGGGGCTTCGGCGCCCTCCACGGGAAGTTCTCCAGAATCCGTTTGAGCTTCTTCGATAGTGGTTTCTTCGGGCAAGGTGGTTTCAGCAGTGGCGCCGTCCGTGAGTGCTTCTTCAGCTCCCGCCTCAGGTATCGGTGCTGATTCTTCTACCGGTGCTGTAGCCTCTTCTTGGGGCTGAGCCGGAATGTTTTGATTTTCTAGCTCTTGGAGGTCGAGATTGTCTTGAGCCGTATTGGGAACTGCGGAGATCGCTCCCAATTTTTCCACCGCTCGGAATTTATCGCTGACGTAAAGGAGCGAACCCATCTTGTAGATTCGAACGCGCTTCACCGCGAATTGAAATTTTTCGTCATAGCGCTTGAGAACACGCATGCCCATCACGAACTCTTTTTCTTTCTTAATTAAGAGAATTCGGCCGATGTCGGGGCGAGAATGGGCCATGTCATCCATGAGATAAACTTTTCCGGAACCACTTCGGGCCAGGACTTTTACGCCGTAAGTGCGAGCGTCGATGGGGGGCAGTTCGTCGGGATTGATCTCCGTAGGAACCAGTTCCCCTTCGATGGGGGCCGCTTCCGTCGTTTCCGAAGCGCCTTCTACGGGCACGGCATCGGTAGCTATTTCCGGAGTGGCGCCCGCTTCCTCCAGGGGGAGCTCGTCTTCAGCATGAACAGGGGCGTGGTTCTGGGCCAGGAGAGCGAAAGCTAGGGTGATCCCTACTCCTTTGACAAAGAGCACTGACTTCGATTTAATGGCCGTCCATGACGCGCGTGTTGACGTTTCCATACGTCTTTCTCCTCATTGTAGCGAGTTTTCTGAGCATTGAGTACCCGGTATTTCTTGCCCAGGCGCATGCGCAGGATACTGGGGACGAGGAGTCCGAAACCACCGCCACTTCGTATCCCAACTTGGAAGGCGCAGATCGGCTTCTGAAAGAAAAAAAATACGTCGACGCGGTTTTGGTTTTACGAAAGCTCGTCAAGATTTCGTCGCTGCAAACGGAAGCTTCCATTCGATTGGCGCGCGCGCTGACTTATTCGGGACGTCGAGAGGAAGCACTCAGCACACTCTGGCAGCTTGTGGACAAGAGCAGTGGAAAACGCAAAGAACACCTCATTCAACAAGGCCGAGTGGTTTCAAAACTTTTTCTCACCAACGAAAATTTTCAACTCTATCAAGACGGACTGAATCTTCTGGTGGCGGGAAAGATTCGGGCTGCGCAGGAAAAACTGGAGAAGGCGCTTGCACTCGAGCCTGACAATGTGGAAGTTCTCACCCGCTTAGGACAGGCGTTGGTGATTTCGGGCGATCACGACAGCGCCGCTGAAAGATTGCGTTTAGCCAAGAAACACAACCCCTATGAGCCGAACGTTCAGCTTTGGTTGGGGCGTGCTCTATTTCTCAGGGGCGAAAAACAGGAAGCCTTGAATGAACTGAAGGCTGCTTCGCAGACGCTGAAAACTTCTCAGCTCGTCAATCTTTGGTTGGCGGAATCCCTCAAGTCTTCCGGAAAGATTTTGGAAGCCGTTCAAGTTTTAGAAAAAGACGCGAAGGAGAATCCTCTTCATCTTCAAAGCATTTTAGAAATGGCGAAGATGCGGGTTGCCGCTGTGGAAAATGGAAGAGATGGCCCCGATCAGCAGAGTGTGCTCTGGTCTGCTCGACGGCAATTGCAATTGGTTTTAAGTCGCTTTCCAGAGTATGCCGATCGCTTCAAACAGTTTCAATTCGACGTAGAGTTAGGGTTGGAAATCGCTAACCCCACGGAACTCAAGTCTCAGACAGAAGCTCTGTTGGAAAGAATTGAAACGAAATTAGAAGAAAAGAAAACAGCGACAACTTAGATTTTGTCTGAGGGTTTGCAGACGGGGTCTAAGATTTTTTGAATTTCTGCTGGCATGATTTCCAAATCCTGAATCGGATAAGACGCATTGTACATCAAACTCTTGGGATCCTTGGTCGCATCCGTGAGCTGCTGTTTTGAGCAGCCGCTAGGAATATTGTATTCCGTATAGCGATCTTCCAGGCCGAGTTTGTTTCCCACGTGTTGCATGAAGGCTGCGCAATAGTCGCGATCGGCTCTGGCGGCGCCGCAGTAACGGGTGCAGTTTCCGGCGAAGTCTCCGGGTTTATCTCCATAACAATCATCCACGCAATCCCACGGAGTGACGTTAGGTCCACCGAAGGGGGCCATTCGCTCAGGATTGTTGAAATACGGAGCCGCCGAGTTCACTCGATAACCGGGCTTAGTAGCGTCGGTGTGCCAGCTGAGGTTGAGCTCGATCTCGATTCCGTAACGTCCAAAAACTTTTTGAATCATGGGCTCGCAGCGTGCGCGAAGTTTTTTTACAAATGCTTCGGCATCGCCTTCGTTTACCGGTTCTTTTGAAGCAAGGAAGATAGGTACATTTGGCATTAATTTTAGTTTTTTTCCGGAACCCATCGGCGGAACCTCTGCTTGGTAGTCAATGTAGAGCGGACGCCCTTTGCCGAACGAGCGGCCTTCTTCGGTTTCCTCCATTTTTATTCCAGCCATCGCTGTTCCGTGAGTGGTACAGAAGGATGTGGCTTTTTGTTTGAAAGAAAACGTGCCCGGTTTTTGGTGAATCATGCAGGCCTGAACTCTATTTTGGTTTTCTTCGCGCACTTCTTTCTGGGCTCCGCGAGGGAAAACAAAACCCGTCTTTGTAATTTTTTCCTTTGGGCTTTGCGCGTCTTGGCAGTCCGGGCCGCAATCGACTTTTCCTTGGCGCGGAAGCAAGCTTTCTTCGATTTCAGAAGGGCGTAAAGAAACCTCAAGCGCGGCCAGAAAGTTTTTCATTTGGGAATCAGCGTGCGCGACAAAATCTGGATCTTGCAGGGCCGCGATGTCTCGCTTCGCTTTCGAGCAGCCGGCGGATTTAATGGCTTCGGGCTTCAATGCCTTGCCGTTTTTTGCGCAAGTTTTCTGAAGTGCAAGACCAGGGTCTTTGAGGTTGTAATAAACCCAAACTTCTTCGCCTTCTTTTTTGCCGTCTAAGATTTCTAGCTTCACTCCAAAGTTTTGAGAGTTGAACTGCTGGACATCCAGCACTTTTCCGCGCGAGCCCTTCGGAATGACCGAAGTGCGGTTATCGGTTTGTGCCAAAAAATTGGCGCTCGAGCGCCCTTGGAGGTTTCTTGCGAGCTCCAGGATCAGATCAGCCGCTCCAAAGGCCATAGGAGCGGCAAGAAGTGCTAGAAGGCTAAAGTATTTTCTCAGCTGGAATCCCCTTTCCCGACTTTTCGACGGAATAAGGTGAAAAGATTAGGGTATCCTCTACGCGCGCGCGCCGGAGGCAATACGGCTGGCTCTCGTCGGTGAGAAAATTTAGACAGAAGTGGGGCAAAGTCAGCGAGACCTATTACAAGCGAATTGGGAGTCGAGAAATCCCACGCGTTGAGCGGGACCTTAGTCCGGTGGAAAACTGTGCCGGCAGTGGGAGATGATCGGGTCTTAGAGTGTTTCCTCGCAGTTTGGCTGAGCGCCGCAGTTGATTTTTTTTCTAGAATTTGAAAGCCTCTTTTTTAGGAGCAAGGAGGGTTAGTAAAATGACATTCCTGCAATCAGCCAAATTGAGGAAGTGCCCCGGACTTGCCCCGGTTCTGGCGAACTATCGTGAATTGGCGTCTGGTCAAATTTTTCAAGGGAGTCCACGAAATCTACTGTGAAATTCATCGCTCTCGTATCAGTCGCTATTTTTTTATTCTTGGAAAGTGCAGGATTGTCGGCCTCAGATCAGCCATCCTTAACGGACGTTCCATTTCAACTCGATGTGCCAAATGGACTCCAGAGCGAACAGGTAAGTGCGCTCGAAAAATTCATTTTCGATGCCAATGCCATATTACCGAGAAAATTGAAGGCTGCTTTTAAATCCAGGATTCGGGTCAAGTTTGTCAATATGGGGGGGGCGATTCCTATCGAGGTCGATTGTAATCGTACGAAGAGCGTGGAGCTCGGTAGAGTTCCCTCCGGCGCAAATAACCATATTTTCTTAAACCAAAACTTGATTCCAGAAATTCTAAAAGGCCCTGATGGCAGCAGAAAAATCAATTGTGGTCATGGCAATTATTATCGCACGGCCCTAGCGAGCCTTCTTCACGAAGGTGTGCATATCTTAGATACAGACGGACACTTTTCGAGGCAGGAAAATTATTTGTTCGTGACGGGATGGAGCTCTAACGGATTACGTAGAAACCACTTATCCAACCGAAGTCCTGATGCCTATGAGTTTGCCAATCCGGCGGAGGGTTTGGCGGTCAATATGGAGTATCTTCTTCTCGACCCTGAATTTCGTTGTAGGAGACCGACAGTTTATAAGCACCTCATTGCGAAATTTCAAATTGAATCAGATGAAAATCAGGTCCATTGCGAACCATTCAAAAGTGTATTCGTAACCGGGGAAAGGAAACCCGTCACTCTGGATTCAAAACGGATTTATGAGGTTCAATATCTTCTGGCCGAACCGGGGTCCGAGCTCTCGTCTCATTGGGGTCACTCAATGATTCGGCTAGTGGTCTGCGATCCTAAAAGAGCAGAGGTAGGCCCGGAGTGTTCGAGTGACACATCGCACCACCTGATCGTGAGTTATCGTGCTGGTGCCGATGATTTTAAGTTAAGTAAATGGAAGAGTCTCACTGGGAAATACCCCTCCCAGTTGCATTTGCTCCGACTGGATTCTCTTCTTGAAGATTACGGACGCATTGAGCTCAGGAACCTGAAAAGCTTTCCACTCAAATTAGACGCAGACCAGAAAGAAAATGTTATAGACTATCTCAGAGAGCAGTTTTGGACTTACGAGGGGAAATACTTCTTCCTTTCGAATAATTGCTCTACGGAAATAAAGAATGCTATTCGGGCGGCATATCAAGATCGTCAGTTGGCCCTTTCTTCGGGCATGTTCGGAGTAATGACTCCCATTGGGTTAGAAAATATTTTGCAAAAGGCCGATCTGATCGATGTTTCGGTACAAAACGACCGGAATTTGGCCATCGAAAAAGGGTATTTGTTTCCAACTAAACATCGCAATGATCTGCGGACTGCATTTGAAGCCGCAAGGACTCTTTACGGAGAGAAATATAAAACGCTCGATGAATTTCTAGCCAAGTCCACCGCTAAAGAGCGCCATGAACTTTTAAGATCTCAAGAGATTCGTTTACAGGGTAATTCACAGTTGACGAGCAGCCTTTTGATTTTAGAGCTTCAGCACGATCGCCTGAATTCGAAAGCCATTGGAAAGTTGATTGCGCAACTGGGGGAGAGTAAACCAGAGGCCTTTGCACCCTTCAAAGATGTGCTTCATGCAATTCCCCAGAGAGCCTGGCTCAAGAAGGACGCACGCTATGGTGTCCCCTCTCAGGAAGAAATTGATCCTTGTTTTATAGATCGCTTGGGTGAAAGATTCAGATCTTTGAACAATGAGATTTATGGACTTCTTCAGCTTGCGTATCCGTCCTTACAAGAGGAAACCCAAATCATTGAAGGCAATTTGGAGTATCTGATGAAGGTTCTTCATTTACTGCAGTCAGCAGCAGCGCCGATCGGTTTGTAGGCACCCTAAATTAATTTCCTGAACCAGCCCGAACGCTCACAAAATCTTGAATAACCGAAAAATCAGACGGGTCGGAGCTAGGATTTTGTTCGAGCATTTTTAAACGGTGTTCAGAAATTGCAGAGCGCAGCACGGGAGAAACCAAAATTTTTTCATTTGTTGTTGGAACAGACTGCAAAATATTAAGCGCTTCTTGAAATGCCGGATCGTAGCCGGCAATCTTGCTCGGGCCCCAAGGATTAAAACATCCGCGTCCACTAAAAATAACCCTACTTGTACATGCGGTCGCTACAGTACTTTCTAATCCAAATGCAGATCCAGAAAGCGTACCTAATGCGGCGAAGCTAAAAATGACGAAGCTTAATCTTTTCATAAATTAAATTCCTGATCTCCGACATTTTGCCGTGGATTGGAATTACCTTTCGGGGATAGTCAATTCAAGTTCCATGCCGGATAAATTAGCTCTGTACTGGGACAGCAACTCCCGGTATAACCCCAAGTAATACATATATATTATTTAATTACATAGAGTAACGCTGGAGAATAGTTTGAGGAAAAGGGTGTCTAGCGGCTAGCCACTTGTAAATCGGCAGCATTTTTTGTGAGGTCCCCGGCATTTCAGTTGGAAACCTTAAGAGGAACAGATTAGGGTATCGTTAGGAGGCGAAAAGGAGACCCTATGAAAGCGTTTTTTGCTCTCGTTTTAATGAGTGTTTCAACGGTGACAGTCGCTCAGGACAATCCCTGCCAAGAAAAAGAAAAGCCCAGCAATTGTATTGAACGAATCATCTACGCCAATCCCAAGGTGAAGCAGAATTACAAAGCCCTTCTTTATGCAGATCAAAAACGGGTCGACAAGCAGCTCGAAGAAAGAATTGCCAAGGGGATTTTTAAGGCGACGGATCCCGCGCGTTTGATTGCCTGGACCGTGGCACAGCCTTTCAAAGAAGACCTTCGGAAGACAATTGCTGCGGATCTTGAAAGACGGAAAAAGGGACTTCAATCGCGACCTATTACGGACGCTATGAATAGCGCCGTAGTCAGTTTAGATCGTCTCAACGCGAAGATGCGCGAATTTGGCGAACAAGGAAAAGGTATCACCCAAGCCGTAACGAAGGAACTTCAGGGTGAGTTTGAAAAGAAACCAGTTCCGCCCATCGACCCCTTTGAAACGGCGCAAGCAGACACGACTCCGATGCCGAAGTCTTTTCCCGCTCCTGATGAACCGATCTAAAAATTAGCGCTGAGCGAGCGGCTTGACCTTCTTGTCGAGTGGTCCAACGTAGAAAGCCCTCGGGCGATAGATGCGGTTATTCGCATATTGCTCGAGCACTTGCGCAGTCCAACCCGAAATTCGGCTGACCGCAAAGATCGGTGTGAAGTCGCGCGGACGCAGACCCAGGGCGGTGTAGACCAGACCGCTGTAGAAGTCGACGTTCGGCATGAGGCCCTTCTTTGCTTCCATTTGTTCTTGAATGCGAACCAACATTTTATGGAAGTCTTCGAGGCCTGCTTTTTTACAGGTTTGAAGCGAGAGCTCCTTCAAAATCTTCGCGCGCGGATCGCCATTCTTATAAACGCGGTGACCAATGCCCATCACTTTTTTCTTCGCGTTCACGGCGTCGTCGATGAAAGCATCGACTTTTGCGTAAGAACCGATTTCTTTCAGCATGATCATGACTGCTTCGTTGGCACCGCCGTGGAGCGGGCCTTTTAACGAACCGATCGCTGCCGTGATGTCACTGTAATAATCGCTGGTGGTCGAAGCTACAACGCGAGCAGTGAATGACGACGCGTTCAATTCATGGTCGGCATGCAACACCAACGCCGTGTCGAAGAGTTTTTCTTCTTCAGGAGTCGGCTCCTTGCCACGAATCATGTTCAAGAAATTCCAAGCAATCGTTTTTCCAGCGACCGGTGCGACAGGCTTCTGGCCTTGCTCGAGGCGAGAGATGGCTGCAACGATGGTCCCCAGAGCCGCAGTGAGTCGGGTGGCTTTTTCTTTGATGGCCGGAATCGTAATGTCTTCTGCTTTTGTATCGAGCATTCCAAAGTAGGAAACCGCGGTGCGCAGTTTTGCCATCGAGTGTCCCTGCGCCTTCGCAATCATCTCGAGGATCGGTGTCATTTCTGCCGGAAGTTTTTGATTTTCCGAAATCTTTTTCTTCAACTCAATGAGCTGCGAAGCGTTGGGAAGATCGCTATTCCAGAGTAGAGAGATGCATTCTTCAAAGCCTATATTGGCTGCTAAATCTTCGATCGTGTAACCGCGATAAAGAAGTGTGACATCGTGAATCGTACTGATCTCACTGGTGCACGCAATGATATTCTCTAAGCCCTTGTTTGCTGATTCTGGAATTTGACTCATTCTTCATGCTTATCCGTAAGCATTCCGTTTTGGAAGATGGCTTTTCTAAATTTTTTGGACTATCTTGAGTTTCTTTGATTTTCCTGGGGGGGGATTTACGTGAGTAGTTTGATTCAAGGAACGAACGGCCAAGGCACCAACGGTAAAATTTTCGTCGCGATTGCGGGCAACATCGGTACTGGAAAGACGACGTTGACTCACATGCTCTCTCGACACTTCGGTTGGGAAGCGCATTTCGAAGCAGTAGCAGCAAATCCTTATCTTGCTGATTTTTATAGAGATATGTCGCGATGGGCATTCCCATTGCAGATTTTCTTTTTAAATAATCGCTTTAAAGCGCACCAACAAATTTCTTTGGGCACGGAGAGCGCGATTCAAGACCGCAGCCTCTATGAAGATGCCAACATCTTTGCGAGAAATCTTTTCGAGCAGGGCTATATGGAAGAGCGGGATTATCGCAATTATCTCGATCTTTACGAAGTAATGACCAGCTTCTTAAGTCCGCCGGATGTGATCATTTATTTGCGCAAATCGCTTCCGAAATTGCAGGAGCGTATTGCACTACGCGGTCGGGACTATGAAAAGAATATTCCCGAAGACTACCTCTGTGATTTGAATCGGTACTATGATGACTGGATGCATAACTACGATTTGGGTAAGAAGCTCATCATCGACAGCGATAACTTGGATTTCTTAAACAACCCGAACGACTTCAATCAGCTCACTCAGCAGATCATCAACACGATCGATCAGCGAGACCTGTTTTTGGAGAAGCCAATGTCCGCCAATGTCGGAAGATCGGCTTCTCCCCAACAGCAAGCAGCGCTGCTGTAATTATTTCCTCGCGGTCTCTTCTTTGAATCGAGCGAAGAGTTTTTGATACGCGCTCTGTGCTGCTAGTACCGTTTTCTGGTCCAGCGCTTTTTGATTGGTAATTCCCAACATGTGACCGGTGCCTTCTTCTTCCTCACCCCGTGCAGCGGAATCTTGCCAAACCGGTTCATTGCGGTCGGCCGTGTAGACCGAGAAAACGAGGGTGGCTTGGGGCTTGAAATCGCCCGCGCCAATCAGTTTCTTCAGTCCGCCCCCATTTCGAACAGCGACGTTGATATCGGCGACAACAATGGCGTCGACCCCTAAATCTTTGCAGAGCTGTTGGCGTTCACTTGAGCTCATGCGTTGAATGGGCCAAGCGTCCAAGATGCCTGTAGTTCCGTAGATCTGAATGTTTTCATTCACGATCGGACGGTTCTGGAGCCCTTGCGTGTTTTTCTCGAAGAGCTTTTTATAAATGGCTTGATCGGCAACAGCCCGGCGATCTTTGATTTGCCACTTCAATTCTTTTTGAAGCTGCTTTTCGAGTTCCGAATACATTCTAGAGGAATGGTCCCGCTCTTCGGCAAAGCCTAGGACTTTGGTCTGTGCAAACGGCGTATCCGGCTTAGGGGACGAGCCGAAAAGGCCTTCGAGACCTGGGGGAACTTCTTGCTTCACGTCAAACCCGACCACCGCCACGCGACGAATTTCTTCCACCCGATCGCGTTCCACTTTGATAGTCGAACAGCTCGCCGCAAATAAAACTGAAACTACTGCCATTAGATATTTCATGATTTCGATCTCCTGAAAAGTTTTTACCAAGGGCGAGCGATCGAACCACTTTCGATAAATGTTTATGAATCGATTCAGCTGAGTCGATTAGGGAATGTTTTGCGCCATCAGGTCACGCAGTTTTTCCAACGCTTTTCGAATGACGTAGCTGGGGTATTTTTTATCGAATTCTGCCCATCGGGGTTTGTAAGTGGGAGAGCTTAAGAGAAATTCGATGTCGGCTGCACGGAGCGCCGTCCAGGCGGGCTCGGGAGGATTACTCTTGTAATGAAGGAAGGGGTCCATCCAATCGGTGATGGTCATTTCTACGAGGTCCTCAAAGATCTGTTCCAGCTCCAAGCAGTTCTGGTCGGTTTTTTCACAACGGAAACTGCCCAATGCACTTTGCAAAATCTTGCCGGTTTCCGAGAAGGCTTTGGAAAGTTTTTCGAGATCGTAGTTGATGGGAGAAGAAATCTGAGCAATCGGTTCATACCCAGGGTCGTTGAGAGAACTGATGAGCTCGTTGAATTTTCTGATCCTCCAGCTCCCCCGCCAGCAGCGATCCTTGGGGCAGTCAGCAGATCGTTGTCTAAAGAAAATTCGTCCGCTATCCGTTATTTTAGCGGTTTGCATTGTAACAAGACTCTGAAAGAAGCCTGAAGGGTCTGGGTAAAGCGCGGAACGAGGGCGACTTTCTACAAAAAACAAAATCCCTTTGTTGCCCGAGGAAAGGTGAACTGGTCCTGTGTAGATCTGTTCCATGTCTGGGAAAGAGAGGCTCTCTAGTTGTCGAAAGGGGGGTTGAAAAAAGTAAACTTGAAACTGCGACGGGTTTTGAAAATAGCGGTTGAGCCAATCCAAAATAAACGGAGCTGGTATCGCTAAGAGAGAATTGTCCGGAACTACAGTGAGGGGATCCCAAATTCCCGCTGCTGGAATCTGTTCTTTCGAGGGATTTCCTTTTTGTGGGAGTGAAAAAACAAGATGGGAGAGAAGGCCCGAGAATTTCCAATCATCTGTAAAAACAGGTCCACCACTCATTCCAAACTCGCCGTAAGAGGCAGTGATTTCCATGACCTTCTTATTCGAAGCAAAGATCTGAACTTCTCGCCAGGCAAAAAACTTACTCGCAATGTCTCCTAAGAGCACTTGAGAGTTGAATGGAAATCCGTAAGCCCGGACGGGGGCGTCTTCTGCAGGAATTGCATTCAGTTCTTGAAGCGAAGCCATTCCGGTGAAAGGTTTCATGGAAGGAACTTTTAAAAGCGCTAGCCCCGCTCCCCAGTCGGAGACGAGATATTCTGCGTTTAGTAAGCCGACATCTTTGTTCCAAAGGGTGTGCTCAATTTTCTGTCCGCTTCCCATTTCGTTTCCGTGAAGTACGACGTGGTCTGAGGTGATGGCGTAAACAGTCCCCTGGTTTTCGAAAAGCATGGCGCTGCCTTTCCAGATCTGAGGATTTCCAACCGCTCTTGATTCCAGTTTTACAACGCTCTTTCGAATGGGCTGCTGGGCTGGAGGAATTGCGTATACGGAGCTGCTCAGAAAAAGGAGTGCGAGAAGGAGTTTCATGGAGGGAGTGTCTTTCCTATGCCTTGTACGTAGCTGAGAAAGCCCGGAATAATGTTCGGATAGTTCTTTGAAAGGGATGCGATGGAAATCTTGTAAGTCCCATTCTTATCCAGGAGGCTCTCGAAGTCAGAAGCTTTCACGTACCCCCTCTGCTCGGACTGAAGAACGGTGAGGAGGTTGTCGATGCGCGCAATAAATGCGTAATCCAGATCGCTGATGAACAACATGAAGCGACGAGAGTCTCGGATGTAGTCCTGGGCTTTTTTTGCGTTCGCATGAGCACTGTTTGGAGCAAAGACCACTGCTTCAGCGTCCGTCGTTGAAAAGATTTTGAAGTACTGTTCAATGGATCCGAACGAGTGAATCAAAATAGAGTTGGAAGCATCTCGGTGGATGAAGATTCTGGAAACCCCTTTTCCACTGCTGAGGCTCGCAACCGTTCGGTCGTGCCAAGATTTTTGTTGCGGTAAAACGGGATTTTGAGCGCTTGCCGGAGCGAGATCAATCCAAGTCGCGCAGGAACCGACCACGTCGATGTCTCCACCAATTCCGACCGGGTCCGTGCCTCCAATTGGTTCTAATGTCGGGTCCCCGCCCGTTTTTCCGGAGTGTGTGCAGTCTTCTGTAAAAATCAGAGACCCTGCTAAAATTTTTGTTTTGCCCGAGCCACCTTCAACCCGAGTGAGAGTGGGCCGAGTGCCGTTGAGAATCGAGTTGGTCCAGTCCGTCACCGCTTTTGCTGGAGTCACTAAGAGATGAGTTTGAATTTGATTTTCCTGAACACTATCCGCTCCCCATTCCATCGGAAGAGTGGCGCCCTTTTTATTCAGGACTAAGTATTCTTGAGAGAGCACGCCCAGCCAGTGATTTGTTTCATACACAACGAGAGACCCCACCATGGCGCGATCGGCGTGCGCTCCTAAGATTTCGATGACAGAAGGAATCTGAGGAATAAAAGTTCGATTGGATACGTCGACCAAAATCACTCCGCGAGCATCGGTGACGGGCAGAGCGCTTTGTGAGGGATAGCCTATTGTTTTTACCGACATTCCACCGGTTCCGGAGGAATCTATGACGATTTGTTTTTGTAAATCATCCCAGTCCACCCAGGAATCAAACTCGGGGGTGGCCTCAGTCGAGAGAAGCGCAAGTCCCGTACCCCAATCTGAGGCAACAATCTTTACTTCCTTTTTTGGAATGGACTGAGTGGCGATCCACTGACAGCCTTCGGGAGCGACAGCAATTTGAGAAGTAATGACGTAAGATTTGCCACCTTTTTTGAATCCGATGCCAGTACCCGGGCGCGATGGCGCCGAGCAAGGTCCTGAATAAATTTTTACGAAATCGTAGGCGAAGGCTGGTGTAGAAAAAAGAAAGAGCAGCCCAACGATTTTATTTTTCATGCAGTTCTCTTCCCCCAGTTTTGTCCGACGAGCAAACGATATACCGCGTATTCTTGGCTTTACCAGTTTTTATCAAGACGCCTTGCTTGATCCACCGGGCTATCAAGCGGTTTGCTGTACTTCGAGATTTTCCTGTCAGTTCTTCGAGCTCTTCGCGGCTCAATTCTTTTTGTCCCGCCAATTTTTTTAGAACGAGCGCAGGTTTCACAAAACGCTCGGTTTCAGAGTCGGCCGTAGAAGGCCCCCTCTTTTTGCTAATCAAATCTTTCCACTCGGTTTGACCGCGAAGTTTCGACGCCGAAGAGTGCAGTCCGATGAAACCAATTCCAGACCAATCTCCGGAGGCGTAGATCATTCCCGACTTGGTCCCGAGTTTTAATCCGGATGGCGCGATTTCTCGCATTCGCGAAAGGAGGTTGAACACTTTTGAGTTGTGAATGACCGAATCAAACCGGGCGATTCCGAAGCAGGCAAAGCAGAGTTCATCGAAACTCACCTGATTTTTCTTGTAGAGAAGATCGAAAGCCACGGCCATGGTGGAGGAGAGGACGGAACTTTTACTCCAAGTGATTTGACCCGTATCGAGATTGATCACCAGTTCTTTGCCTTCCACCGAAGACGAGCCAAATAAGAGCTGCCTCAAGGAGCGCGTGAGAAGAGGCAGCTTAGAATCTGATTTTCCTTCTAGGCTTTCGATAAGTCCCGGCCAATAGACGGAAGAGGCTTTCCAAAGCGGGTGGTTCATTAAAACTTTCTTAAAATCTTGAGCTTCTTGCGCTCTGCGGTCCCGAAGTGCCAGAAAGTACGAGAGCATGTAAGATTCAAATTCAAAAACAGGATAGTCCTGCGCTCTGCCGGGTTGAAGCGATTGAATGACTCGGCGAATGGCGGGTAAGCTCGAAGGGTCAAACAAACTCATCCACATCAGCGAATTTCGAACCATCTGAAAATCTTCGGCGGATACCCGGCTCACAAGGTGAGTGAGATCAAAGTCACGAAGCAACGACATGATTCGCTGAATGGGAAATTTTTCAGAATTCGAAAGCCACCGCCACGTCCACAGGTACAGACGGTCTGCGAATTCCGTCTCTCGAAATCCGCTCAGGTCTGTGGGATGTAGAATTCCCTGCAGCGTTCTGAGTCGATACGCCTTTTGATAAAAGTAAGGGCAAGAAAGATAAAATTCCTCACTCTGTTCTGCTGCTAGAGAGTTTTGAAACGAGTGAAAGGGCAATTCAGAAAGCCAGAGGCGAAAGTAACTGGCTTGATCCACAATCGTATGAGGCGCCTCTTTCGTTCGAAATATTTTTTCAAACTGGGCTTCTCGAAAATGAATTCGAAGGTCGAAGGCCCGAATTTGGGAAAGAACACTTTGGGTGAGTTCTTTTTCAATTCCGCTGGTTTTTAGAAGCACTTCGAGTTCCTGTCTTGTTTTTGAAAGAGAGAGTCCTAAGGAGTCCAAGCAAAAAAGGGCGTTGGTCAGGGCGTAGATTTTTTCGTGAGGTAGAGTCGTATTTAAGCGTGCCGTCAGAAAAACTTCCAATGCTGCAGAATAATCGGTCTCAACGATGAGGTTCAAACCCTTCTGGAAGTAGAATTGAAATGGAGCCTGTTCTCCATTATCGGAAAAAAAAGATTCGAGAGTTTCTAGGGTGAATTTCGAAACCGCCACCTGTCCCTCGGCGCGAGCTTGAGAAGCCAACAACAGGTAAAATTCAATTCGAGGTTCTCGTTGAGAGAATTCTGAAAAAGAGGACAGATAAGAAGCGGAAAGTTTACAGGGTGGAATCTGTAACTGATGTCTGAGATCGGCAAGCGCGAGGCGAAATTCTTCGAACTGTTGATTCATTCGAAGCGACCAGGCTTTCTGTAGGAGCGCTTTCATAAACGATTGTGCCTATCATGAATTGAGTGAAATTGAGAAAGAGGAGCGGACGTTCAGCCCGCTCCTCTGACTTGGTGTGTTGAATTAGCTCAGCCAGTCAAAGAACCAGCCGGCGTTGACGTAGAAAGCTGTGCCTACGCCGGATGCAAACGACATCGTCATGCCAGCCGAGGCGTTGAAACCCGACTTCGCTTGGTAGTCCACACCGAGACTGCCGTACACGTGACTGCCAGATCTCTGAAATCCGCCGACAGTGACGGAACCGTTGCCTGAGTAACTTACGCTCGCGAAATGCAATCCTGCGGTGGGACTCAAGCTCCATCCCGGAACGAAGAAGCGCGATCCAAAACCAATGGTCGTGCTGCTTGCTTGCGTCGTGTTGCCGGTGGTGAGATCGATGCCCGACGTGGTGGTGAGCTGACCAAATCCGGCAGTGGCTCTCATGAAATCAAAAACATTGTACGCCACGTTGACCCCGAGCAAGGTCGGAGCGGGATCGCCCACGCCCAAGTAAATGCCCACTTTGTTGGTCATGCGATCTGAGACTTGGGAAGAGCTTGTGCCCTCCGCAGCCCAGCCGAGAGACGATACGGAACTTAACAAAAGAACAGCTAAAATCAGATTTTTCATAGGTTTCTCCTTGCTGCTCAAACTAATGAGAGCCGAGGGACCAAACAATTTTTGAAAATATTTATGAGTCGAATCGCGTGAGTAGATCGCTTTGGGCTCCCACAGGCCCTGTTATAAGTTCAGGGAATTGTTAAATTTGAAATAAATAATCAAGTTCCTACAGAGTCTCACCGATCAGAGGAGTGGAGATTCGCATCTATGAAGACCAGTTGGTTGCTCGTAGTCGGAGCTGGATTTGCAGTAGGACTCGCAGCTTGTTCTTCGTCTCAGACCACTGAGGGCGAAGGCGCTGAAGATGTGCCTGTTGCAGAAGCTTCGACCGACGCACTTCCCACAGACGAAGCGCCCGTAACAGACGCTTCGGCAGAATCTCAACCTGTGCCGGACGAAGCTTTGCCTATGGAAACTGCAGAAGCTCCGCCGATGGAAACACCTCCACCGGTAGAAGCTCCTCCTGCAGATGCGACTGCAATGGCAACCCCTCCTCCAGTGGAAGAGCAGGCACCGGCTCCTGGTCCGGAAACTCCTGCTCCAGTTGAACCAGCACCTGCTCCCGAAGTTGCCTCAAGCGGCGGGACAGACACTTACACCGTTCAACACGGCGACACGTTGATGAAGATCGCATTTGAAACTTATGGCGACCTCTATCAGTGGAAGAAAATTTACGAAATGAATCGCGACAAGCTTTCGAGCCCGAGCGCGGTTTCGCATGGAATGATTTTGAAATTGGATCGTCCGTTGAATCCGGTTCACATTGACCGCAACGGCGAGGCCTATCACATCGTTCACGGCGACACGCTTGGAAAGATTTCGACCAAAGTTTACGGCACGAAACATAAGTGGAAGAAGATTTGGCACAACAATCCTCAGCTGATTCGAAATCCGCATAAGATTTTTGCCGGCTTCACTCTTTACTACATGCCAGATGATAGCCCTCATAAGGCGGCTCCGTTGGCAAACAAAGAAGAGCAAAACCCGGCGGCTGATATGTCAGCTAGCTCGGTTCCAGCTCCGCTCAATGAGACGCCGATGCCATTGGATTCCGCTTCTGCACCGGCACCTGTGGGCACCGATGCTCCTCGTACTCCGGCAGCAAGTGGCACCAGTGCTACGGCTCCGACGACTCCCGCAGCTCCGCCAGCAACTCCCGGAAGTTGAACAGATTTCTGACATAGGCAAATCCTTCCCCTCTTGATCCCGACCTTAAAACCGGGGACGATAGAGAGATGCGCCAGAAGTATCCGCTTCTCTCGGTAGCCTTGGCTGTGCTCTGTGCTGTTTGCGTTGTGGCTACGTCTATCGTGTCGTGTTCTTCGCCGCCCAAAATCGCTTCCATGACCGCTGAAGAGCAGGTGCGACAGGACAATACTTTGGGAGTTCGTCTTTCGCAGAAATTAGAACCCCAACTCAAAATTAAAAAGGACCTAGAAGTTTCCGTTTATTTGAAAAGAATCGCAGACCACCTGGCTGCCAAAACGGACGCGCTGAAGATTAGCCCCGTCGGGGTTTTTGTTGTTCAAGATCGCACTGACCTTTGGAAAAACTATTCGATTCCGGGAATTCGAATTTATCTTTCGGCCGGCCTTCTCAAGGGTGCAGACTACGAAAATGAAATCGCTGCACTCATTGCCTTAGAGTACGCCAATGTCTTGAACAGAAATGTTTTACGTCGGGTGGAAAAAATCCTCGCTTCTCGAGCTGAGAGCGAAGGGGACACCGTTCCGAATGCTCTCTTTCCGGAAAAGGGCGCTCTCGATAAGCTCTCTCTCGATTTTTTTGGACAAAACGGGGTTTTCTCGTACACCGAGCAAGAGTGGTTGCAGGCCACCGAAGTGGCTGTAAAAATTTTGTATCGCGCCGGGTACGATCCGAGAGGTTTGGTCTCCGTTTGGCAGCGTTACCGAGATCATTCCAAGAACTCTCCGTTTGAGACCAGCAGTTTAAATAAATTTGATGACCGAGCTTATTTGGCTATTTCGGCCAACACCCCCCTTCGAAACCCCATCGTGCGATCCGA